>LV_Brine_h2_0102DRAFT_1000001_pt1 | contig 108678 bp, 106 predicted proteins | sample LakVidmifraction_3_FD_10600 | JGI IMG/M metagenome (IMG submission 10600)
AAAGTGTTCACGATAAAACCGGAATGAGCGTTCACGCTAAAACCAGAACGGGTGTTCACGATGGGCCGGAATCACTGTTCACGATGCTCCGGAATATGCACCTATAGCTTAATTGCTGTCGCGCTATACCGCTTTAATCTACAAAAAATAAAATGGTCATCTTTTTTAAAAACAGCCATAAATACAGCAAACAACACATGCCAATGGTTAGCCACCGAACTTGTCAGGTGCCAACAAGACTATAAAGCCCAACCTCATGACGCTGTAATTAGCGAACAAAGTGCATTCATTAGTGGTATTTTTAGCGAAGAACTCACTTATATTGATAGTTTACTGGGGGCTGAAGCGTAAGCTCTTAAGTTTATTTAAGCAATTATGTGAACTGTCGGATGGCACGGCTGTGTGTGGGTTTGGGGTCATGTGGGTTTGGGGTCATGGGTTTGGGGTCTGGGTTTGGGGTCAGGTCTGGGTTTGGGGTCAAATCTTGACTTCACACATCAAGCTATCTCGCAGTTTTTCGAACTGTAAGTTGACCTTATCATCTTCAATTATTAACTTATTTAGCCTACATACCGTTTGAGATATGGCTGAATAATGTTGAACATTAAAAATAACGGCTAACGCTTTTAAATTTTGCCCAGTTAAATCTTGGCATAATTTAATAGCAAACATACGTGGCAAGTTTTTCTCTTTTCGCCCTTTTTTAACCGTTACAATATCATGTGTATCTATACAAAAATATTTAGCTAAGTAATCAATTACATCATCCGTTGAGCGTTTTTTAATAACAATACTTCTTTCGCTATCTGGTATTGCTATATACCCCTTTATTTTTTCTATAAATGCGTCACAACCCAAAACTGAAAGTAACTTTTTAGCGCCATAAAACGTACTTACCTCTTTATTATTTTCATATTCAACAAACTGTTTGTACGCAGCATATTTACGATTTTTTCCTTGAAGCGAAAATATAAAGTCTCGAACTAGCCATTTTGGCGTCGCTGTTTTTTTTATGAAAGCTGAATAGCTAGGCCATTTATAGTCAATAAGTACATCTACTAACGGTGTACTTGTTTCTATTGGGTTACGATGTATATAACGGCTAACATGTAGTAAGTAATTATCAGCATCCACCAGCACAGCCTTATAGCGACCTCTAAACAGTGCACCATCTGTATTATGTGCTCTATTAAAATATTGCGTATAGAGGCCATTAATATGCTTCATGGCTCTGCCTAAATTTGCATCTGGGGTTTTTATTAACAGGTGGTAATGATTGGTCATTAAACAATACGAATGTACTTCAATATTAAAGCGAAGGCTTGCTTGCTCAATGCAGTATAAAAAATACTTAAAATCGTCATCACTCAAAAAGGTATTTTCACGCCCTCTTCCGCGATTCATCACATGATAAAACGCATTTTCATACTCTATTCGCAGTGGTCTAGACATAACAATAAACTCAATGAGCAATAAACTATAAATCTAGACCATTGATGTATGAAGTCAAGATTTGACCCCTTTAACTCATAGACCATTGATGTATGAAGTCAAGATTTGACCCCTTTGGTTTTTATGACCCCTTTGGTTTTTAAACAATAATAGTGAAAACAGCTTATTATAACACTTCCTTGGTTTGGCTTTCAGAGCTGTAACGTGTACGCTATAGATAAACAAAAAACTTATAAAGTTTAATATTTCAGAGAGATAGATGAATAAATTTAATGCATTAGAAACCTGTGAAAAAATGGCTGCTGAACTTGGCCAAAAAGCAGGTCATAATAAAAATGAATCTTTATGGTCGTTTAAATTGATTATGACCTTGACGCTAGCTACACCTATTTTAATAAATATTTCAGATGATTGGATCTGGGGTAAGTTACTGCCATCAATTTTTGCTGCCATAGCATCATTTTTCACAGCATGGTTAAAGCTACGAAAGCCAGAGTCATTATGGAGCTTATACCGTTCTAGTCAAAGAGAAATTGAAAATGAAATTAGATACTATCAATCTGATATTTCGCCATATGGAGTAGCTGACTCAGATAAAGTATTAATAAAGAATGTGACAGAAATTTTCAACAATACACATGTAGGATGGTTAAAACTGGTGCCTAGTGCTGAAGGGCTACCTAAATCCCCCTCTTCTGAAAGTGAAAAATAGTATATTTACATCCTCGTCTCTATGACGAGGATGTAAATTTATGCGTGTTGTTCTATATATTCTACTAAGCACCTTGCTGCCATAATGGAACCTATATCTTGAAAGTCATCAGTCGTTGATTTATTTATGTCCCCAAAGTCAGTTACTGTTTTAATAGCTAAAAACTTAGGCTTACAACTCGCTTGATTCGCAGTCTCGTAAAGAGCATTGATCTCCATTTCTAAACCAAGTAATTTTCGATGTCCTTTCTTTATTTCATCCATTTTTTCGGAATCAGCAACTACGATTGACCCAGATGCAATGGGGCCTAATTTTATACTCATATCGCTAACATGGTCATGCATTAAAAGATCCTCACAAATAATATCTTTCAATTTAGGGGACTCCGAAAATTGGGAAACCTCTGCTTGTTGCTCTGGACGTAAAGAGACTTGATATGGCTCTTGGATAAATGCACCATATTGATATTTTCCTGCTTGATACTCCCACGCCATATTACATATTATTACGTCTAACATATTAGTTGTGTCTGATTGTCCTGCGCAAATTCCACTCATACCAACAAAAAGTGGATCGAACAATTCTATAGCTTTAGCAGCAGTAACAGCCATATTAACAAGGCCCATACGCATAGGTTTTATGCATAATCCTCTTTTACCACCAATAGTTATTTCTTGGCAATCAAGACCTGAAATAGTTTTTGCACTACCTAATGTTGCCTTTGTATGTTTGTATGCTTTTCTTTCTTTTATTAGTGCGCAGAAAATTAAAAAATCAAAACTTATTTTCTTCGATACCTTTTCTAAAACTAAATTTAGTGGTTTGACCCACAGTTTCTCATCGTCATACTCTATAAATACAACACCATGCTCGTTAAATAAATTACTATCACCGCTATTAGGCTGTTGAGTTAGTACTATTGCGTCGGTATTTGCATTTATACTATCTTTGTAAGAACAAATGATATCTTTAGCGCCATTTTGTTCTTCAAGGGAGTGTTCATAAAGGGGTAAGTAAATATCAAAAATTATAAGGTCAAATTTAGTTATGTTAATTGGTTTATGGATTAATGAAATACGAGATACATTTTCAACATAGGTATTAGAACCATCATTTTTCGCCAAACAAAAATTATTCACTGCACATTCTATTTGAATAGCTTTTTCAGGGTTATCCTCGATTATTAATATTTTCATTTTTCACTCAAGAAATGTTGCAAGTAACTCACCCACTCTTTATCTTCTTGATCAATTGCTTCATTATCAAAATCGCTCACCAAAATATTTTTCATAGAGAAAGCACTCATGATTTTTTCAGCTGATTGATTCAATGCGTAAAATTGTTTGTTTATTTCAATTTGTGGGTATTGAGTTAGTATAAGGACAGGCAAGTCGATTATACCGTTATAACGGAGTTCTAATAAAACTTCTATCCCCCCGTTTGGCAGTGGGATAGAGGAGCCAACAGTGTGACTCGGTAAAGACATATCTAACACTATTTTGTCGGGAGTAGTACTAGCTAAATATGTAACCGTATCCGCAATACTTTCCGTAAGATAGATAGAGTTTTTATCTACACCTTGAGAAGTAATAAACTCTATTATATCCGAAGACTTATGTTTATCGTCTTCTACTATTAATATTTTCATAATTAACGACTCAGTTTTATAGAAAAAGAAGACTCCAAGTGACGATCTCCTTGTAAAATAGGATAAGCGAAGCTTAATTGACTAATTTGATTCCCTGCTTGCATACTCCTTAACTTTTTAATCCCTGAACCTTTGTCGACTAAATGAGCGTCACTGGACACTTTTAATGCCATTTTCTCTTCTATAATTTTTTTTGCCAACTCGTAAGGCAGTTCCTTGGAAAATCTTGATATAGTCGTTATGAGTAGTTCTGATGATTCGTCATTTACATCTAATCTAGATGTAAACTTAAGCTGACCTTCTTTCTCACCATGTTCCGCAATATTTTTTATTATGATTTCAAGAGCGTCGAATATTGAAAAATATTGCTCACCATAAATAACAAGATCAGATTTGTCTTCGACAACATCTGGATAGAAATCTTCACTCTTACTCTGAACATCTTCAATTGCTACTTTATATAGCAATGAAAGCTCCGCACTAGGCGAGGCATATGAAGGTTTATTAAACCAAGAATCAATTAAGTTAAACTTTCCACTAACTACAGTTTGTAGTTCTTGAACAAAACGCTGGACCAATTTGGGGTTTTTTAACTGATTCCTATCTGGAATATAAAACTTTAATACCTGCTGTTTTTTCTGGTATAAATGCTTTTTAACCCTAATTAGGTCTTCAGCAATTAAACGCCAACAAAATTCTATTATCAATGCTGGCGCTTCAGCCACATTATCTATATTTTTAAAGGAATCATACAAGCTTTCAATTAGTGTGCTAGCAACTTTGAATTTATATTCCGTATTGATTAAAGGAGACAACAATCCATCTGGAGTGGAACTTTTCTTTTGAATATGAAAGTACCTTAACACTAGATCATCAAAAATTTGAGTATAACAAGCAATCCAATTATCCCAAGTCGCCATGAAGATAGGGTCTAATTTAAGTGATTCGTAGTCTGATTGGTTTAGAACATTTTTCACTCCACCTACTGCGTTCCCCTTAACAGTGCCGTGCCGAATTCGTCTACCTAAATATGAACTTACACCATAAAGATTGTTGCTTACAAACTCATGATAACAAAGAGCTACTATATTTCCCAATTCATACTCTGGGGTAATACTATTGTTCATTCTTGCCCAATTAATATTCAAATCAGGCTTTTCTACCTTAACTATTTCATCTAATGCTAAAACCATTTTATGTATATAGTTATCATTTATCCATGCAATAACTCTAGTCGGGTCTGCGTAAATTCTCGCATCATTAATATGTTGCATATGTTTATGAATTTGGATGTCAATTCGTATGTTTTTAGCTCGATCTAAGGCCGACTGTTCGAAGTAAGTTTTACCATACCATTCCAATATATCAGCACGTGTTTCAAGTGCTGTATTTGTAGTACCATTTAAATCAAATAATCGACTTAAAAATGCTTCATCAAATGTTTGAACTAGATATTGTGTGACCGAAGGTGATATTTCACGATATTTAGCCAATGCCTCCACAATATTTTCATTATGTTGTGATTTGATCAATTCCTGAAGCCGCTTTCTGAATTCATGGTCGGTTACATCACATGCATCCTGTTTTGACGCTACTAATAAACATAGTGAAATCATTCTTAAATCTTGATCTACAGCTCGATTCTTAATTGTAATTAAGTGCTCTGGTTCAACTGTATATGCAACATCAGAAGTAAAAGACATCAACTTGATAAAAGTTTTTTCTTCCTCATGACTTATAATGCCATCCACAAGAGAAAGGTAATATGTTAATGCTGCAGAGTTTTCCGCAAAATTACTCGTTTCGGCGCAATAATGAATAAGGTTTATAGTTTGATTTTTTTCAGAAGTACAACGTAAATCATTTAATGAATGTACCTCTTTATAATACTCCGCTAATTGTTTTTTCTCATATGGTCGTTTAATCCGTTCGCGTTCAACAGGTGGAGAATAATGTGATCCATGTATTGTTTTGTACCTGAAATTATCTTCCAACTCTACAAGTAGATACGCTTCTCGAAAATAGCTTAAATCATAGTCTTCACCTTTATTATTCTCGTAAAATGAAATATCCATCGGTAGTTTAGATAATTCATAAAGATTTAATTCAAGATTTGGGGGTAAGTTTAATTTTGTTGTTGGGTAACCAAGTCTATTCATAGAGTGAGCGTATAAAACCGCATCGAATAACGAGAAGGACAAGTGTGCATTAAGTACCTCCATATAATGCGCATCATCTAAAGGGACATGTGCAATAAAGGTCTTCAATATATGCTTAATGTTTCTCGGAAGATCTGAATTTGTGACTTTGTTACATAGTGGAAAATACTCTGCACGGTCAACGATGATTTGCCTTATCCCTTTACTTATATCAGGAATATTATCTATACAAATAACCCTATAAATATCATCAATTTTATCTAATAACTCAGATTTATTTTCAAAGTATTCTGCTCGATTGTAAATAAAATATAGAACCCGTAAAAGCGCGATTGACACTCCTGATGTGGCAATAATTTCAACAATAATTTCAATAGACTTATCAAAGTCTTTTTTAACCGCAAAATGGATAGACTGACTATAAAGTTGAAGTATTTTATCAAGTTCATCACAATTCTGATTGATTATATTTTCTACTTCTCGCGTTGAAAAGTCGACAACATCGATCAATTGACTAGGAAATGTTTTGTGAAAATGTCGAGTTAACCCATTAAGGTTAAATAATTTGTTAGTGCGAATGTATACGAGAGCTTGCTTAAGGGATACTTCGTCTTCGAGTTCATCTATTTTATTAATAGCTTGCATAATTTTAGACGGTTCGGCAGCTAATCCCATTATGCCACGTAAAATATTTTTCACTTTCTTATTTTTTATTTTAATATTTCTATCTAATAGCATTGAAAAACCCTAGGTTAAATATAATGAAAAACTTACTTGAACCTGACTTAACAACTATATGATAAATACGAGCTATATAAATGAGCCAAACAAGCTTAAATGCCGACTTATACGTTACTAAATACTCTTTGTATAATCTATCAATAATCAATATTTAAGTTGAAATCAAGCTTCGACTCTAGAGAATATAAACTTAAAGAGCATTTATGCATTAAATAATTATGGCTTTTGGAAAAAGTCAAAAGCTAAAGGGGTTAAATCTCGACTTCATACATTAAGGTGTTAGCTGATAAATCTTGTATTTATCTAAGACCAAACACCAACCTCACGTTTAACACCCTCCCCCGTCATCACGTCCTGAAAATAAGCAATTGATGAGTAATGCATTTCATGGATGAAATGAAAGCCATGCTTGCACATGGATGTGCTTTCATGGCGTTTACGTTCACATCAATTGTGGTTTGAAGGATTAAGCGTGATGCTCGGGTGCGCTGAGAGAGTCCAGAGAGGGGTCAGCGGCAGCCCCTCTTTGGCTGCCGTCGCCAGCGCGACAAAACCTTGAATAAGGTTTCTAATTTCTAGAAGTGTGAAACGCATTCGCGTTATCGGTGATGATAACCTTAAGCACCTATTTAAATACTTATTCGGGCTGCCGCCCGCGCGTAAGCAAGCTAAACGCCTACAATAAATAACACATACTCTTGGTTTTTGAGCGAGTAAGTATATTTGTGAATTGTTGGGTTTCGTTTCACTCTACCTAGCCTATGCAACTTGTGTTGTAAGGCGAAAGTTAAGTGCTTTCATCACTTTAAAAATAGTTTCCCAACGTGGTTTAGTTTTACCGTTAACTGCTTTATATAAGCTTTCACGGTTTAACCCCGTTGCTTTAGCAATATCACTCACGCCATGCTTTTTAACTAATAAGCCAAGTGCTTCAATAAAGGTATTTGGATCATCATCAGCTAAACACTCTTCTAAAAATGTATTAATTTCCTGCTGTGTTTCCATATAGTCAAACGGATTAAAATCTGATGTTTGTAGCGCCATAATAATTACTCCAATTTATTCAACTTGCTGAACAAATGTAGCCTGAAGGCTACGAATGCACAATGTTATTTATAACTTTTGGGCTGGCGCTCGCGCGCCAGCAAGCTTAACGCCTACATTAAATAGCACATACTCTTGGCTTTTGAGCGAGTAAGTATATTTGTGATTCGTTGGGTTTCGTTGCACTCTTCCCAACCTACGCCCATATAATTTATGGCGAATCACCACGCACAAAAAAGCCGTTGCATTACTGCAACGGCTTTTATAATTTTGATAAATTTCCACTCTACAGTAGAAATTTTTTCAAAAAATTAATCGCGGTATGTCTCAACTGCTGGGCAAGCACACACTAAGTTGCGGTCGCCGTATACGTCGTCAATACGTGTTACGGTTGGCCAGAACTTGTTTTTAGCCACGCTTGGCACTGGGAATGCTGCGTAAAAACGGTCGTATGCACGGTCCCATTCGTTACCTAACACGTCGCCTTGGGTGTGCGGTGCAAACACTAACGGGTTGTTTTCGATAGACCATTCGCCAGAGATTACTTTGTCGATTTCGCTCTTAATTGACACCATTGCTTCGATGAAGCGGTCGATCTCAACCTTAGACTCAGACTCGGTAGGCTCTATCATTAACGTGCCCGCTACTGGGAACGACATAGTAGGTGAATGGAAACCGTAGTCTTGTAGGCGTTTAGCCACGTCCATTTCAGTAATACCCGACAACTCTTTAAGCGGACGCAAGTCAACAATACATTCGTGCGCAACACGGTTGTTACGGCCACGGTATAAAATTGGAAAGTGCTTGCTTAGCTCATGCGTTAAGTAGTTAGCATTTACAATTGCCATTTCAGTGGCTTGTTTTAAGCCCTCTGAGCCCATCATTGTAATGTAAGCCCACGAAATAGGTAAAATAGACGCTGAACCATATGGCGCTGCCGATACCGCTCCATTACCTTCGTTAGTACCTGGTACGTTAATAATGCTGTGGTTAGGCATAAATGGCGCAAGGTGCGATTTAACACCAATTGGGCCAACACCTGGGCCACCGCCACCGTGTGGAATACAAAAGGTTTTATGCAAGTTTAAGTGCGATACGTCTGAGCCAATAAAGCCTGGGCTAGTTACGCCAACTTGCGCGTTCATGTTTGCGCCGTCCATGTAAACTTGGCCGCCGTGCTGATGAATAATATCGCAAATTTCACGAATTGTTTCTTCGTATACGCCGTGTGTAGATGGGTAAGTGATCATAATACACGATAAGTTTTCGGCTACCGCTTCTGCTTTCGCTTTAAGATCGGCCATGTCTACGTTACCGTTTTTATCACAATCAACCACCACAATTTTCATGCTGGCCATTTGTGCCGACGCTGGGTTAGTACCATGCGCCGAGCTTGGAATTAAACATACGTTACGGTGAGCGTCGCCGCGTGACTCGTGGTATTTACGAATGGCAATTAAGCCTGCGTATTCACCTTGAGCACCTGAGTTAGGTTGCAATGAAACCGCATCGTAACCGGTAATGTTTACCAACCAATCATGCAGTTCGCCCATCATAATTTGATAGCCTTGTGCTTGATCTAGCGGACAAAATGGGTGCAAGTTTGAAAATTCAGGCCAGGTAATTGGGATCATCTCAGCAGTCGCGTTTAGTTTCATGGTACATGAACCTAACGAGATCATTGAGTGATTAAGCGCTAAATCTTTGTTTTCTAGGCGCTTAATATAACGCAGCATTTCAGTTTCGCTGTGGTACGAATTAAAGTTAGGGTGCGTTAATACTTCGTCATCACGCTCTAAGCTTGCTGGAATTGACGTGCTGCCATTGTTTTCAATATCGGCTGCAATTGCATCAACACTTAAGCCATGGCCTTCACCTAATACAATATCAAATAACTGCGCTACGTCTGCACGTGTGGTGGTTTCTGATACGGCAATTGAGTATTCGCCATCGCGGTTAGTAGCAAAGTTAACACCGCTTGCTAGTGCACGCGCAATAACGTCGGCTTTGCTATCGCTTACTACCGTTAGGGTATCAAACCAGGTGTTGTGTTTAAGGCTCACGCCTTTAGCTTGTAAGCCTGCAGCTAAAATATCGGCAAAGCGATGAATACGCTGAGCAATAGTTTTTAAGCCTTGTGGGCCATGGTACACAGCGTAAAACGCTGCCATGTTGGCAAGTAATACTTGCGCGGTACAAATGTTTGAGTTGGCTTTGTCGCGGCGAATGTGTTGCTCACGCGTTTGCATTGCCATACGCAGTGCATCGTTACCTAAACGGTCTTTAGATACGCCAATAATACGACCTGGTAATGAACGTTTGTACGCGTCACGTGTTGCAAAAAATGCAGCATGTGGGCCACCGTAACCCATAGGTACACCAAAACGCTGCGCCGAACCTAATACTACGTCTGCGCCTAATTTACCCGGTGCTTTTAATAGTAATAAACTCATAATGTCGGCAGCAACACAGGCAATTGCCTTTTTGCTTTGTACGCCAGCAATTAGGTCGGTAATGTCTACCACTTCACCAGTTGTTGATGGGTATTGAAATAACGCGCCAAAAATCTCATGGTTAACAGCGTCGGCTGCTTTGCCAACAATTATTTCAAAACCAAACTGCTCGGCGCGGGTGCTTACTACGTCAATTGTTTGTGTGTGTACGTCGTCGGCAATAAAAAATGCATTGGCTTTTTTCGCTTTAGATACACGTTTTGCAAGGCCCATAGCCTCTGCTGCAGCGGTTGATTCGTCAAGTAACGATGCACTTGCTAAATCTAGGCCGGTTAAATCTAGGGTCATAGTTTGAAAGTTAAGTAACGACTCTAAACGCCCTTGCGCTATCTCTGGCTGATATGGAGTGTACGCAGTATACCAACCTGGGTTTTCTAGTACGTTACGTAAAATTACGTGCGGTACATGTGTTGGGTGGTAGCCTTGGCCAATATACGATTTGAAAACTTTATTTTTGCTTGCTACTGATTTTAAGTAGCTTAGTGTTTCAACTTCGGTGCGGCTTTCGCCCACGGTTAAAGGCTGCTCAAGGCGAATACCTGCAGGTACAGTTTGACCGATCAGCTCTTCAACACTCGATACTTCAAGCGCGCTAAGCATATCGCTTACTTGCGCTGGGCTTGGCCCAATATGGCGGCGAATAAAATCTTGCGTTTGCTCTAACTGCTCAAGAGATTTGGCGTTTGACATGTGTCCAGATTCCTATGATCCAAAAAATGTGATTATTACTAATGGGTAACCAGCAATAACTTAAAATTAATATGATTTAATAACTTACAGTGTATGGAAAGGTAAGCAGCAAAATCATAAAAGCCCCAATGTTTTAAATAATGGGGCTTTTTACTCACTAAAGATTAATCTTCGTCAATAGTGTTTGCGTAGTCTTCTGCATTTAGTAGGTTTTCAAGCTCAGACTCATCTGATGCTTTAATGCGAAATAACCAGCCGTCACCAAACGCGTCGGTGTTAACTGTTTCTGGTGCGTCTTCTAGCTCTTCGTTAATTGCAACAATTTCGCCACCAATTGGTGCGTAAATGTCTGATGCTGCTTTTACCGATTCTGCTACTGCACACTCTTCGCCTGCATCTACTTCGTCGCCTACTTCTGGAAGTTCTACGAATACCATGTCGCCAAGTAACTCTTGCGCATGTTCTGTAATACCAACAGTAAACGTACCGTCACCTTCGTTGCGAACCCACTCGTGTGAAGAGGCATACTTTAACTCGCTAGGGATATTGCTCATTTTGTTTTGTCCTTTGGTTTATATTGGGTGATAGCACCAAAATTAAATTTATTTATACTTTAAAGTATTGATTTACCGTTACGTACAAAGCCAGGCTTTACTACTTTTACGGTAACTAATTTTTTACGCATTTCTACCTGAGCGGTGTCGCCCGTTGAACGTGGTACACGTGCAAGCGCTACACTGTAACCCAGTGTTGGTGAAAAAGTGCCAGAAGTAATAACACCTTCGCCACCATCAACAATTACTTTAGAGCCACTGCGCAAGATACCTTTTTCTTCTAGCACTAGGCCTACTTGTTTATCAGTGCTTTGGTCGGCGCGTTGTTGTACTAGTACATCACGGCCAATAAAGTCACGACTTTGTGGTTCCCATGCAATAGTCCAAGCCATGTTAGCCGCTAGTGGCGATACGCTTTCGTCCATATCTAGGCCATAAAGGTTCATGCCCGCTTCTAAACGTAGCGTGTCGCGTGCGCCTAAACCTGCTGGTGCAACTCCTGCGTCTAACAGTTGTTGCCATAAATCGGCAGCTTGCTCTTTTGGCACTACAATTTCGTAACCGTCTTCGCCAGTATAACCCGTTGTGGCAATAAATAAATCACCTGTTTGCACGCCAAAAAACGGTTTCATACCCTCTATTGCTGCATTTTGCTCAGCTGTTAATAATGTGGCAGTTTTAGCTTTAGCGTTAGGGCCTTGCACTGCAATCATGCCAAATTCGTTACGCTCTGTAACGGTAACGGCAAAATCGGCTGATATTTTAGCAAGGTGAGCTAAGTCTTTTTCGCGAGTTGCTGAGTTAACAACTAGGCGATAAGAGGTGTTACTGAAAAAATAAATTATTAAGTCGTCAATTACGCCGCCTTGCTCATTTAGCATTGGGGTATATAACGCTTTACCAGGTACGGTAAGTTTAGCAACATCGTTTGCTACTAGTTTTTGTAAAAATGCTTGTGCTTGCTCGCCTTGTATATCAACAATGGTCATGTGCGATACGTCAAACATACCGGCATCGTTGCGTACTGCATTGTGCTCTTCTATTTGCGAGCCGTAGTTAATTGGCATTTCCCAGCCATGAAAATCAACCATTTTAGCGCCCGCTTCAAGGTGCTTAGCATAAAGTACTGTTTTAGAAGTCATGATATTCCTTCACTTTTAAATTAACCCAGTTATTTGGGCGTGGCCTCAATTTAATGAGGGGGAATAATATGGCCTGCGTTTAACGCCTGCCAAATTGTAATTAAACACAGCCAAATATTAATACTAAGCTGTGAGCACCCAAGTTAGGGTGAATATTTTACGCTGCAGCGCCTTGAATAAGGGCAAAGCCTTGGGCTTGCATATACTCTTGCCACTTTTGCAGCTCAGGAGTTTTAGCCACCAGTACAAATTGTTGCTGGTCATTTTTATTTATGGCTGTGATAAATACGTCACCGCTTTGCGTACCGTAACATAATTGTGCATCTGAAAGACGTAAACCCGGCGTTAATTTAAAGGCTTCTACAATTGAGTCAAAGGCATTACTGCCGCTTAAAATAAAGCTTGCTAGGTCAGTACGCATAACATAATCAATGTCATAACGCAGTTGTTGCTCGTTTATAAGTGCTTGTAATTGCAGACTTGCGCAGTGCGGTAATATAAATCTAAAAGCGGTTTCGCTAAAGCAGTAAACGGCATAGCTATAATCAGAATTAAAATCGCCATCAAGGGTGCCAATTAAACCCAAACCACTGGCAGTTAACTTAGTTAAATCGTGGCCTAGTATATTACTTAAAAATACCGAGGCTTCAGTGCCGCTAAAGTCTATTACAACGTGGTTGTTGCTGGCCTGCAAAGAATTAATAACCGCGCTGTTAGCTTTGCTATGGCGGGCAAACATAATGGGGCTAAAAGTCATAACAAACACCTATCAAACTTATAATATCAAAAGTATATTGCTCCCGCTGTACAACAACAAATTGTAATTATTAATCAATTGATAAATAATGCTTATATATATGGCGATATTAATTGTGATTTTAAATATGAAAAACATTTCAACAGATAGTTTACGCACTTTTGTAATGGTAGTAGAGGCCAGCGGCTTTGCTAAAGCCGGCGATTTACTTGGCTTATCGCAACCTGCGGTTAGCCTGCAAATAAAGCGCTTAGAAGATTTGCTCGGTTATAAATTATTTAAAAAACAAGGCCAACGCCAAGTGCTTAATCAATATGGCGAGCTATTATTGCCAATGGCTAAACAAATGATGCAACACAACGATGCCATTTTGCAGCTATTTACCTCAGAAAGTATTACCGGCCGAGTACGTTTGGGTATTCCAAGCGAATTTGCAGCGCGTATTTTACCCTCTATTATTGGCGACTTTGTAGCTTTATACCCTGAAGTATCGCTGGAAGTTAAATCGCGTTTAAGTAAGCATTTATTATCGCAAGAACGCCAAGATCAGTTTGATTTAGTACTGGCACTCAACGAGCAGCTCGACTCGGAGCAATTTCCTATTTTTAAGCAAGATCAGCTAGTATGGGTGGGCGACTTGTCGCTGGCACAAAACGACACTGTTACTTTGGTTACCGCTCCCGAGGGGTGTATTTACAGACGCCGAGCTATAGAGGCGCTAGAAAGGTCGGGAATAAAGTATCGTATTGTGTATAGCAACGCCGATTTAACCGGGCTTATTGCTGCGCTAAAAGAAGGCTTAGGCATTACAGTGCTGGCTAAAAGTACTGTACCAAACGAGCTAAACTATCAACTTAAAACCAAATTTTTACCATCCTTGGGTGATATTGGTATTAGCTTAGTAAAAACGGCCAGTGAGCCAGAAAATGCCGTTTTTAAACTGGCCGAATTTATAAAACTTCGCTTAGGCTAACCTGCTTTATACACATACTAGCCAACAAATCTTCATATATTAAAAGTTATATATATGAAGATTTTTAGTTATAAAAACTTACACACGTAAACGCTGAATAACATTGATTCTCATTCGTTAACGTGTTTAAATTGCGCCAATTTAGTTAATTGACCCAATTTAGGATAGTCTCAATGGCACATAAGTTTTTAGTATCTACCCTTGCAACTGCGGTTGCCTTGTCTATTAGTGCAACTGCAATGGCAAAAGATATGGGTAAGGTAGAGCGTAACTTTGAACAAATTACAGTTATAGGCTCACAACAAGCTATTAACGATATTCCGGGCTCTGCAACGTTTATTTCGGATGCTGAGCTGCAAAAATTTGAATTTACCGACATTTCTCGTGTTTTAGCCTCTGTACCTGGTGTTTACGTACAAGAAGAAGACGGCTACGGCCTGCGCCCTAATATAGGTATGCGCGGAACTGGCACTGGTCGTAACGACAAAATTTCAGTAATGGAAGATGGTGTACTTGTAGCACCTGCACCTTACTCGGCTCCTTCGGCTTATTACTTCCCTACTATGGGCCGCATGGAGTCTATTGAAGTATTAAAAGGTGCTGCATCGGTTAAATATGGTCCACGTACTACAGGCGGCGTTTTAAACTTATTATCGCGCAGCTTACCAACCGAGCCTAATAGCTCAACAGGTATGCTTGATGCTGCCTTAGGTAGCGATGGCTACTATAAAGGCCATGCTTATTTTGCCAAAGAAAAAAACAATACCGCGGGTTTAATTGAAGTATTTACCTACGGCGCAGATGGTTTTAAAGACCTGCCAGTTGGCGATGACAACACCGGCTTTGAAAAAACTGACTTACTATTAAAGTTAGGCCATACATTTGGTAAAAATGACGCGCATAACCTTGAGCTAAAAATTAAGTATTCAGACGAAACATCAGACGAAACTTACATGGGCTTAACCGATGCCGATTACCAAGCAACGCCATACCGTCGTTATGCGGCATCGCAAAATGATGAAATGAATACCCGTCACAATGCTTATCAACTTAACTATGCATATCGCTTTGGTGCAGGTTACGAACTACTTGCTACGGCATATTTAAACGACTTTCATCGTAACTGGTATAAAGCCAGTAAAGTAAGCGAAAGCTACCTTGAGCAGTACAGCGAATTTGAAGCCAACCCTACCGCACAAGGTATTGAAGGCATTGCTATAAAAGCAAATAACCGCGACTACCAAGCTAAAGGGATTCAGTCTGAGCTGCATATTCCTGCTGGCAATCACTATATAACTGTGGGTATGCGTTACCATGAAGACGAAATGGATCGCTTTCAGTGGCAAGACGAGTACACACTTAATCAAGACTTAAGCATGACACTGACAGAGCGCGGAGTTCCGGGCTCAGACAGTAACCGCGTAGATAGTGCCACTGCACGTACTTTATTTATTCAAGACGAATGGACGCTAGATGCATTGGTGATCAGTGCTGGCCTGCGCTTCGAAGACATTACGATTACCCGTGAAGAGTGGGCAAAGTCGGATCCTACACGCAGCAATGGTTTAACTAAAAATGTGTCGAACGACACTGATATTTTAGTGCCGTCACTCGGTGCAACTTACACAGTAAACGACAACATCACTCTACTTGCTGGTATTCAACAAGGTTATGCACCAGCCGCGCCAGGTAATGCCGACCAAGAAGAAGAAAAAAGTGTAAATATTGAATTTGGTTCACGCTATAACGTAAGCGGTATTAATGGTGAAATTATTGCGTTTTATTCTGATTACGACAACATGCACGGTAATTGTACTGCCGCTGTAGGGTGTAGCGATGAGAACATTGGCGATCAATATAACTATGGTGAAGTAGCTGTTTCTGGCGTTGAATTTAGTGCAGGCCATACTTTTAACACCGATACTGTTATGTTCCCGGTTAAGTTAACTTACACCTACACAGATTCTGAATTTAAAAACACTTTTGATTCAGAAATTTGGGGCACAGTAGAAAAAGGCGACGCTATGCCTTACGTGCCAAAAAACCAAGTAGCACTCTCTATGGGTGCTGAATTATCAGCATTTGTTGTACACAGCCAACTGCGCTATGTATCTGACTCACATGCAGATTTAACCGACTCTGGCTTAAATGCTATTAATAGCCGTGTGGTATGGGATTTAGCCGCTAAATACCGCATCGACGACAATCAAAAAGTATACTTAAGCGTTGATAACTTGTTTGATAAAACCTACATTGCTAATCGTGCTAATGGCGGTATCCAACCAGGTAAGCCTCGTACCCTACAGTTGGGCTACAGCTACTCATTCTAAGTTGAAAGCTGGTTAAACGGCTCACTAACAGCGTTAATAATTTTTTATGTAGGAAACACTACACATCTAAATTATTGCCTTGTTATTGAACCGTTTACCTGCGCTTTTAAGGCAATACTACTTACTAACAGCGTTAATAATTTTTTATGTAGGAAACACTACACATCTAAATTGTTGCTTTGTTATTGAACCGTTTACATGTGCTTTTAAGGCAATACTACTTACTAACAGCGGTAATAATTTTTTATGCAGGAAACACTACATATCTAAATTATTGCCTTGTTATTGAACCGTTTATAACAACCGCATTAAATTACGAACACAAAAAAACCGAGGTTGAATTTTCAACCTCGGTTTTTTTATTGCTTAAACGAGCCAGTTAATAACTTAGTTATTAACGCTACGTTGGCGTAATACTTCAAATAAACAAATACCTGTGGCTACCGATACGTTTAAGCTTGAAACCGTTCCCGCCATAGGTATTTTAACTAACAAGTCGCAATGCTCGCGGGTTAAACGGCGCATGCCTTCGCCTTCGGCACCCATAACAATAGCCATTGGCCCTGTTAAGCTGGCATCAAATACGTGGTTATCTGTTTCGCCTGCAGTGCCTACAACCCAAACACCAGCGTCTTTAATTTCGCGCAATGTACGTGCAAGGTTAGTAACCTGAATAAGCGGTACTGTTTCGGCTGCGCCACAGGCAACTTTACGCGCTGTGCCGTTAAGCTTAGCTGAGCGATCTTTAGGTACAATTACAGCATGTACGCCAGCGGCGTCGGCACTACGTAAACATGCACCTAAGTTATGCGGATCAGTAATGCCATCAAGCACTAACAAAAATGGAGTATCTTCACGTGCAATTATCGCATCAAGATCTTTTTCGTTAAACGTTGGTGCTGCTTTTACGTTGGCAATAATACCTTGATGCTGCTCGCCTTTTGATTTGCTATCAAGGGCTTTGCGTTGCATGTACTGTACTGAAATACCAAATTTAAGTGCTTCATCAATAATCGGGGTTGAGCGTTTATCGTCACGCCCTTTAAGCGCGTAAATTTCTACAAAACGCTCTGGTTCGCTTGCTAAAATCGCTTCAACAGAATGAAAACCAAAAATTAATTCATTACTCACGTATTTTCTGCTCCTGGGGTATTACGTTTGCGGGCATTTTTGCCTACTCTTTTAGGCTTTTTAACGGCCTTTTTTTTCGGTTTTTTATTTGCTGTGGCATCTACTGCTTTTTTGTCTGCTGGTTTAGTTGCCGACTTATTTGCAGGTTTACCTTTATCTTTGCTTGCTGGCCTTTTTTTACCTTTAGGTTTTTCATCGCCATGCGATTTTTTACCCGGTACTTTGCCTGCTTTTAACTGTGAACGTACACTCGCAGGTGCATGCTCAGATTTATCAGTGCCTTTTGGCCCACGGCGGCGCGTGTATCGGTCTTGCGCTTTATCGCCTTTAAGGGTTAAGTTTATGCGTCTGTCTTCTAAGCTAACCGATGCAACACTTACCGTTACTTTATCGCCAAGGCGATATACTTTGTGCGTTTGCTCGCCTATTAAACAATGTTTTGCGGCATCATGGGCAAAAAATTCATTGCCTAAGTTGGCAACATGAATAAGGCCATCAATTTGCAAATCATCTAAACGAATGAATAAACCAAAATTGGTTACCGATGAAATAACACCATCAAACTCAGTGCCAACGTGATCTTGCATAAACTCACATTTTAACCAATCGGCTACTTCGCGAGTAGCATCGTCGGCGCGGCGCTCTGTGGTAGAACACTGCTCACCTAACTTATCTACTTCGTCATCTGTGTATGCGTATTCGCCTGAAGTATGTTGGCCTTGTGCTTTTAGTACCGCTTTTATAGCACGATGCACTACTAAGTCGGGGTAACGACGAATTGGTGAAGTAAAGTGCGCATAAGCAGATAAAGCTAAACCAAAGTGGCCTATGTTATCTGGTTGATACACAGCTTGCTTCATTGAGCGCAGCAGCATGGTTTGAATAAGCTCTGCTTCTGGGCGATCGCCTAAACGAGCTAGCACTTGAGTAATTTCTTTAGGTGTTGGCTCGTCGCTTAACGTGCTCTCAATACCAAGTTCGCCTAAAAACTTAGTAAAGTTACCTAGTTTTTCGCTATCTGGCTCGTCATGCACACGAAATAGCGCGCTGGCTTCGTGTTTTTCAAGTAATTTAGCCGCCGATACGTTGGCTAAAATCATACATTCTTCAATAAGTTTGTGCGCATCGTTACGAATAACCGGCACTATCGATTCTATTTTACGCTGTGCGTTAAATACAAAACGAGTTTCGAGAGTTTCAAACTCAATTGCACCACGCTCTTGGCGAGCCGATTTAAGCGCTAAATACATTTGCTGTAAATCGGTTAAATGTGGCACTACAGGCGCATATTCTTTACGTAGTTTTTCATCGTTTTGTAAAATGGCATTTACTTTGGTGTAAGTTAAACGTGCATGCGAATTCATTATCGCTTCGTAAAACTTATAACCCGAAAGCTTGCCCGAATCTGACACTGTCATTTCGGCAACCATACATAAGCGATCAACTTCAGGGTTAAGCGAACATAAGCCGTTAGACAATACTTTAGGCAGCATAGGAATTACTTGCTCAGGAAAATACACTGAGTTACCGCGCTCTATGGCTTCTTTGTTTAGCGGGGTGTTCATACCTACGTAATGCGACACATCGGCAATAGCAACCCATAAACGCCAACCACCTGACTTTTTAGGCTCACAATAAACGGCATCATCAAAGTCGCGTGCGTCTTCGCCATCTATGGTTACTAAAGGTAGGTCGCGTAAATCTACGCGGTTTTGCTTGTCAGCCTCGTCAACAAATTCGCCAAGGTGGGCTACTTGCGCTTCAACTTCTTCAGGCCAAACGTGCGGAATATCGTGGTTACGCAGGGCAACTTCTATTTCCATACCTGGGGCTAAATGCTCGCCAAGTACGTCAATTACTTTACCTACCGCGTTCATATTTCGGGTGGGGTTTTGCGTTATTTTAACTTGCACCATTTGGTTGTGGCGCGCGCCGTTTTCGCTTCCCGGTAAAATCATTATGTCTTGGGTAATACGCGGATCTTCGGCAACCACAACGGCAATACCATGCTCAACAAAATAGCGGCCAACAATAGGCGCTCGCTCGTTGGTAAGTACTTTTATAATACGTGCATCGCATTTTGAGCCAGAGCCACGTTTAGTGCCTTTAGCAAGTACAATGTCGCCATGTAACACCATGTTCATTTGGTGCTTAGCAATAAACCAATCTTTATTCTCGCCTTCAACTTCTAAAAAGCCAAAACCGTCTCTGTGGCCTACTACTTTGCCTTTAGTTAAACCGGCTTCGTCAATTAGGGCGTAACATTTATGCTTATTAAAATACAGCTGACCGTCACGTTCCATAGCACGAAGGCGGCGTTTAAATGCGATTTGCCGTTCTTCATCGTTTACCGCTAGTTCTTCACATAACTGTGCATAGTTAGCAGGTTTTGAACGCTCTTGAAGGTGAGTAAGTATAAACTCACGGCTAGGGACTGGGTTTTCGTACTTTTCTTGTTCTCGACTGAGATTTGGATCTTGGTTTGACATTCACTATCTTGTTAGTTTGGTTATGTAGGTATTTTAACCCATATAGCTAAAATGAGACAGGTAAAAGCTATTAAACTTTTAATAAAGCACTTTTACCTTACTTTTTGTATTTAAAAACTTAGCCTAACCGGGCTTAACCCGCCCTTAATTTTGTGGCGGGTTTATTCTGCTATAAGTTAAAATTAGTAACTAAAATTAGTAGCTCAAACAAACTCATCAAGGCCTGTTTGACGCTAAGTTAGAATTATTTTTGCTGTAAATTTTTCCATAACAATTTACTGATATTATCGATAAAGATCGGATCTTCTGTTTCCATGGTTAACACTATTTGTTTATTCATTTGGGTTTTATTTTGAGCGTAAATCCAACGGTTTTTATTAAACTGTTGTGCAAAGCCCAGCGCACCTGCTTGTAATTGAGTTTCATCGGCAAAAATAGCTTCTACTACTTTGTTATCTAATAACTCTTGTGCCCCTACTCGCATACCCGACATAGCTAAACGGTTAAAAAAGGCTTGTGGAATAGCTTTATTAATAATAGGAAACATTGAGGGTAAAAATGGCACCATCACATCGACTTCAGGAAAACAAAAAAATCCTTTATCAGATTTCATTAGCCTAAAATCACAAGCGCAGGCCAATACTGCACCATTACCAAAAGTATGGCCGTTTAACGCGGCAATAATCGGCATAGGAAACGTAACAATGCGTTTTAATAACGCGGTTACATCGCTCATAAAGCCGGCAATTGTTTCTGGGGTATTACTCGTATTAGCCATCCACTCTAAATCGATTCCCAATGACCAATTTTTTTCACTGTTAGATGTAAGCACCACCGACTTAATATTTTTATCGGCTTCTATTTGATCAAGATGCTGATTAAACTCAGCCAAAAACTCTGGATTATGGCGGTTTTCGGGGGTATTCATGGTTAAAACGGCCGTGCTTTCTTCGGTTTTTATTGCTATAAAACGTGTCATTTATTCCCTCATTTTTCATTATTTTAATTATTAATGCTGTTTCAGCAGCGCGTTTTTGTTATTAATACACTCAAGCTTGGTTTAGTGTTTTTACGCACAACTTTACAAATAAACGTTTAATTCCTGTATTTATCAATTTTAAACGCAGTAACCTACTAACGAGTGTAAGCTAAACGAATATTAAAAGTAAATTCGATTTTAGTTACATTACCTTAAATACAACTAACTTTGCTTACATTTGTCACGAAAACTCAAAAANTCATCTTAACCATTGTCTGCAATATTTAGATGAGCCAACATAAGGAATAACATGCAGTCGCAACAGCAAAGTTTAATTTACCTACACATTGCCGTATTACTCTTTGGCGGCACTGCGCTATTTGCAAAGTTAATTGGTTTAAATGCACTCGACATTACCGTGTATCGTGCAGCCATAGCCGGCATCGCTATTTTTATTTTGCTCGGCATGCAAAAAAAACCGATTAAGCTAAACCAAGGTAAAGATTACTTAATTGCCCTGTTACTCGGTGTGGCAGTAGGCATACATTGGGTAACTTATTTTGCGGGAATGCAACTTGCTGGGATCACCATTGGTATGTTGGCTTTTTTTAGCTACCCGGTAATAACCGTGTTTTTAGAACCGTTTTTTCATAAAAGTAAGCCCAAAGCAAAAGATATTATTAGTGCGGCGGTAGTGTTAATCGGCATTTATTTATTAATACCTAATGCAAATTTAGGGAATGATGTAACACTTGGGGTGATCACTGGGGTTGTTTCGGCACTCTTTTTTGCCATTCGTAATATCATTCATAAGCGCTATTTTAATCAATACGGTGGCCCGCAAACCATGTTTTATCAAACCTTGGTTGCCAGCCTAATGCTTTGCGCGTTTATTGAAGTGCCTATTTATGCGACCACTAATCACGATTTGGCACTCATTTTAGTGGCAGGAGTTATATTTACCGCAGCTCCACACTCATTATTTGCTGCCAGTTTAAAGCATTTATCGGCAGCAACCGCGGGGCTAATTGCTTGCCTTCAGCCACTTTACGGCACATTATTAGCTATTATTATTTTGCATGAGCGCCCCTCTATCGCCACTTTTATTGGTGGTGCATTAATTGTTAGCGCTGCTTGTTTTGAAACTTGGTCTATTGCACGGAAATCACGCCAATGAAAGTATTTGCCCATCGCGGTGCCAGTGGGCACTTTCCAGAGAACACCCAAAGCGCCATTATGGCGGCCTTACAAATAGGCGTTGACGGAATTGAAGTAGATGTACAAAGCGCACTTGATGATTACATGATCATTCACGACACTTGGCTTGATAGAACCACTAACGGCGTAGGTAAAGTGTGTAACTTTACTGCTGCTCACATTATGCAACTCAATGCTGGTAATGGCGAAAAAGTACCAACTTTACAGCAACTTTTTGATTGGAATAATAATCAAACACTCTTAAATTTAGAGCTAAAACATACTTTTAATCTTGAACAGTTTGCTACTCAAGTTGAAAAAAACATTACAGAAAAACGCATATCAGCAGATAACATTTTAGTGTCGTCGTTCGATCATCATCAACTAGCCTGGTTAAAAAAACGCTTACCTTGGCTAAAAATGGGTGCACTAACGTCATCTATACCAATTAATTATGCAAAGTTTGCTGAAGACTTAGGCGCGTACAGTGTTCATGTAGATAAAAACTTTATAAATAAAACCTTTGTAGATGATGCAAAACAACGTGGTTTAATAATTTATGCGTACACTGTAGACAAACAACAAGATATAAAGCTGATGCTAGATTTAGGTGTGGATGGTATTTTTACAAATTATCCGGCACAAACTAAAGCTTACTTAGGTGATTAATAATAACCAAATGGTCTGTACATAATGAGTAGCTATATGCGAATTTATAATTTTTTAGAAAAAACACTTTTTTTTACCTTAACGCGCAAAATTGTGGGTAATTTAAGTTTTGTATTTTTATTTCAGGCTATTACTTTATTTTGGCTGTATGAAAGCTTAACCCTAAACCAACAAAGTACTGGGTTATTTTGGGCATTAGCTTTAGTGATTGTGGCTGGCTTTATTTTCACCCTATTTTATATGCGATTTTTAATGGTGCGCCCAGTAAAGGCAATGCGCGACACGCTAATAAATATAAACCAGCAAGATGCAGACTTATCGGCAAAGTTACCCCATTTTACTTATGATGAGTTTCGTGAACTAAGCGAGCAATACAATCTTTTTACTGAGCATTTAAATCAGCTACTAAACACAACCTACAATAGCGCCCAAGCTGGTGTGCAAAGTACCGAGCAAGTAACTCAGTCTATGCAACAGACTGAGCAATTAAGCGGACAACAAATACATTTAAGCCATACCATTATAAATGCCAGCAACCAAATAGCGCAGAGCTTACAAAATATAGTAAGCAATACCGACAGCGTGCATAAAATAAATAGTGAGCATTTAAATTTTGTTAAGCTTTCGGCAACAGAGTTGTCGGCCTTAGTGCAACAAGTAAAATTAATAACCGATATGCTAACCGGCTTTTCGGCAACTATTTCAGGCTTAAAAGAAAACAGTGAAAACATTCGTAGCATTTTAAAAATGGTGGAAGAGTTTTCTGATCAAACCAATCTACTAGCCCTAAATGCCGCCATTGAAGCAGCAAGAGCCGGTGATGCGGGACGTGGTTTTGCGGTAGTTGCCGATGAAGTGCGTACTCTTTCAATTAAGGTAAGTGGTGCAACGCGGCAAATTAGTGATTTTATAAACCAAATGAACGAGCTAGTAAACGAAACAAATAAAGAGTCAGAGCAGTTAATTACTCACTCACACAATGCGCAAAAATCAATTAATAGTACTTCTAATGGTTTTACTAATATGCTTACTGAATTTGAGCATAACCAGCAACAGTTACAACAAATTGCCGAGGCTGTGCACTTACTTGAGCAAACACAAAATCAAACCCACCAATCGGTAGAGCATATTGTAGCGCTTGGCGAGCAAGCCAAACAAACCATAGATACAGCACTTAATGATTGCCAACAATCACAAACCCTCAGCCAACAAACACAACAACAACTAAAACGCTTTGTGCAGTAATACCTATTTTATTAAAAATAGGTATTTGCTAACAAGCTTATGGGTATAACAAGCGTTTTACCCATAAGCTAAATATGTTAAATTACCCAGCTATTTATTTAACCGTGTGATGCATGTGAGCGACGCAGTTCCTGATTATAAAAACCTTGCCCAACAAATTAAAGCGTGGGGACAAGAGCTTGGCTTTAGCGAAGTAGGTATTACTGATATAGACCTAAGCAAGCATGAAACGCAGCTGCAACGTTGGCTCGACGCCGGCTACCATGGCAATATGGATTACATGGCCGCTCATGGTATGAAACGCGCTCGCCCTGCTGAGTTAGTGCCCGGAACGCAGCGTGTTATTTCGGTAAAAATGAATTACCTGCCCCCCGATGCAGGTTTTGCCAAAACCCTTAAAAACTCAGAAAAAGCGTATATAAGTCGCTATGCTCTTGGCCGCGACTACCATAAATTAATGCGTAATCGCTTAAAAAAATTAGGCCAAAAAATAGAGCTCGAAATTGGCGAATACGGTTTTAGGCCTTTTGTCGACTCAGCCCCGGTACTTGAGCGCCAACTTGCTGAAAAAGCAGGCTTGGGCTGGCGCGGTAAACACTCATTACTTATTAATAAAGAAGCCGGTTCTTGGTTTTTTTTAGGTGAGTTATTTGTTGATTTACCGCTGCCCATAGATGCAGAAAACACCTTTGAAGGCTGTGGTAAATGCGTAGCTTGTATAACGCTATGCCCAACTGGCGCTATTGTTGAGCCCTACGTGGTAGATGCACGTAAGTGTATATCGTACTTAACCATTGAGCTACAAGGCCCTATTCCAGAGCAATACCGAACATTATTAGGTAACCGCATTTATGGTTGTGACGACTGCCAATTAGTTTGCCCGTGGAATCGTTATGGCCAACTTACCGACGAAAATGATTTTCATCCGCGCACCCAATTAAAAGATAAAGACCTGCTTGAGCTGTTTGCTTGGGATGAAGCCACTTTTTTAAAAAACACCGAAGGCAGCCCTATTCGTCGTATTGGCCACGAGCGTTGGTTGCGTAATTTGGCTGTAGGCTTAGGTAATGCTGAATTTAGCCCTAGCATTATTCATGCCCTAGAAGATAAAAGCTTAGCTTGCAGTGAACTGGTTTTAGAGCATATAAATTGGGCGCTGCAACAGCAACGCAATAAGCAAGGTACTATACTGCGTAAAACCGCAAGGCTTATCAGAATTGTTGAAAAAGGCCTACCCCGCGACGCTTAAATGTTTAGGTGTGGAGTAAGCACTTTTAATTAATCGCTACGGTTATAGGTGCTTACCAAAAATAGTTAAGCTGTAAGGGTTATTATCCATAATGGCCACCTGTGGTAACTCGCCCCACACACTAAAATTAAAGTGTTTAAATAGTTTAATACTGGGTAAATTATGACTAAAAATGAACCCTAGCAGCACTTTAATATTAAGTTGCTTAGCTTGCGTTTGGGCAAACTCCATCAGTGTTTTACCTAAACCTTTGCCTTGTGCTTTAGCGGTAATATAAATACTTATTTCTACCGTGCCTTCGTAAGCTACGCGCCCATAAAACGGTTTATAACTAAGCCATGCTAACACTTGGTCATTTTCAGAATATACATAAATCGGCCGCTGAGAAGTGTGACTATCAAACCAAGCTTGCTTGTCGGTAACGCTGACCTCTTCAGTATCGGCGGTAACCATTCTGCTGGCAATGGTTTCGTTATAAATTGCGACTATAGTTTTTAAATCTTCTGGGCGTGCTAAACGGATTGTCATAAGGTCTAGATAAGGTTGATCAGTTGCGTTTATATTAGCGTATCATTGAGGCTATAAACAATATGTAACCTTTTAACTTTAGGCATTAAAAATGATAAAAATAATATTATTAGCATTAATGGCGTTACTTTTACCCACATTAGCTCAAGCGCAAAGCACGGCTGAGCACCCCATTAAAAAACAAAATAACTGCCAAGACTTTACTAACGTTACTTTGCGTAAACTACGCTCAAAAGAGTTTGTTAACTTATGCCAATTTGAAAACCAACCGCTGCTAATTGTTAATACAGCGAGTAACTGTGGCTTTACGCCGCAATTTGCAGGGCTTGAAGCGGTTTATAATAAATATAAAGATCAAGGCTTAGTGGTATTGGGATTTCCTTCTGATGATTTTTTTCAAGAAGAAAACAACGAGCAAGACACCGCCAAAGTCTGCTTTGTTAATTACGGGGTTACTTTCACTATGTTTGCCACCAGCGCAGTGCGCGGCAGCGATGCAAACCCTATTTTTAAACACTTAAATAGCCAAACCAGCTCACCTAATTGGAATTTTTATAAGTATTTAGTGTCTGCTGATCGTAAAACAATTACGCGCTTTAACAGTAAAGTAGCCCCCGAATCAGAAAAACTAACTGCAGCAATTGAAGCGACATTAGCTATTAACTAGGTTAAAACCGTTACAATTAGTTTAAACTAACTAAAATACACGTTAGTATGATTAAAAAACAACCAGATTAATTATTAGGAGATTTTATGACAGTGGCAAGCGCAAGACATATATTAGTAGATAGTGAAGCACAGTGTTTAGATTTAAAAGAAAAAATTGAACAAGGTGAAGACTTTGCTGTGTTAGCAAAAGCACACTCTAACTGTCCTTCAGGTCAAGATGGCGGTGCTCTTGGTGAGTTTGGCCCAGGTATGATGGTGCCAGAGTTTGATAAAGTGGTGTTCTCTGCGCCAATTAATCAAGTACAAGGCCCAGTACAAACACAGTTTGGTTACCATTTACTTGAAGTAACCAGCCGTTCAGAGTAACTTATTCTGTACCGTAAATTTTGAAAAAAGCCGCTTATGCGGCTTTTTTATGGAGTAATTATGCAACTATTTGGTTCTGTTACCTCGCCTTATGTACGCCGCATTAGAATATGGGCGCTGGAAAATAACTGTGATTTAGAGTTTATTAATCTGGATATTTTTTCAGCGCAAGATCGCCCAACTATGGTGAGCAAAAACCCAGCACGCAAAATCCCTATTCTCGTAGATGGCAATTTAACCCTTAGTGATTCAAACTCAATACTGCGTTATTTACTTGAAAAAACAGCACAGCCAAAATTAACTTGGCCGCAAGAGCACTTACTTACCACTATTAATGCCTGTAATGACTCTTTAGTGGAAATGCTTTTATGCCAGCGCTCTGGTTTTGATACGCAAAGTGATGCGTTATTTTTTAATTTGCAAAACGAACGTATTGTTGAAACATTACACTTTTTAAATGATCATTTAACTGATGATGAATTTAAAGGCTGTGAATACCTCAACATCAGTTTATACTGCCTGCTTGATTGGATTTGCTTTCGTGAACTAACCGACATTAGTCAGCATTCAGCGCTTGTTGCTTTTTATGAGCAATATGGCCAACGCCAAGCAGCAATAAATACCAGTCCTAGTCATTAATTTAAAAAGGTAAACACATGAGCGATATCGAGATTGAATCAGAACTAGTCAACTTTGTTGAAAAAGTACGTATGAGCGAAGTAATTTGGGCACTAGGTGCAGAAGATAATGGCTTTGTAGTGTGTGATTCAAATCAATTTGACGAGACTGACGTATTACTACTTTGGGAAAGCGAAGCGGCTGCTAAAGCTCAGTGTAAAGACGAGTGGAAAGAGTACAGCCCAGTAGAAATTGGCCTTGATGAATTTTTAGATGAATGGGTTGAAGACCTAAACGAAGACAATGCTTTAGTTGGCCTTAACTGGAATGACGACCAAGTATGCGTAGAAATTGAACCAGTAGGTTTAGCACGCGCATTAAGTGAATAATTCACTATAGCTTAATTAATAAAGCATAAAAAAGCCAACTGCATTCGTGCTAGTTGGCTTTTTTGTTTTAATTAATTAGGTATAAGTATTTATACCCAAAACATACTCGCATCTTGCTATGTTTTGGGTATAAAATGTATTTTGTCATTATTTTCAAGGTACACCGTTGAAAACCCATCTTGGTCGCCGTCCTTTTTCAGCTATGGAGCTGCACACACTTTACACTGGCTATATTTATGGCGATATGCGCGTGGTGCGTGAACAAGCAAAACATTGGCATTTTTGGTTGCCATTAATTGCTTACTATACGGGCGCTTATAGTGACGAAATAGGCTGTTTAACACTTGATGACTTAACTGTTGAGCAAAACATTTTATGTTTTAGTTTTCATACCCACGGAAAAATAAAACCGCGACTTATTCCTGTACATCAAGCGCTAATTAATGCTGGCTTTAACGACTATTTAGCATTTATAAAAAGCCAAAACCAACAGCGATTAATGTTCGACTTGCCAGCTAAAACCGGTCGCTACAGCGAAAAAGTTCGCATTTGGTTTAGCGGCGAAGGCGAGCGCGCTGGTTACTTACAAAAATGTGCAATTCCAAACATTGACCAACTCGGAATGAAAACCGCTATAAGTAGCCTGCGGCTTAACTTTGAGCAGCAAGTACGTATTTATGCACTGCAAGCTAACTCTAAAGACGCGTTTAATTATTTAATGGGCTTTAACGAATACCCACACCCAAATTATAGCAATGTAGCAGTGTTAAATAGCATAATTGGGCAAATTCGCGTTATTAACTCACAACTGCATTGGCAGCGCTTTATCAATCGCGATAGTCACTGACAAACTTTGTTACTATTTACTCGTCCAAATCCGGGGTTATTCGATTACTTCATAAAAGAAAGCTGCTAGGATATCCGCATATAATACCGTTTCTATTGAAGTAGCGTGGTAACGCTGTCTGCTTTAGTCATTTATAACAATAATAAACTAGGGATACTATGTTTCTTAAAAGCCTCTTAACCGTAAGTGTTGCATTCGCGATGAACGCAGCAAATGCTAACGAATTCGTAATTGAAAAACTCGCAAAACCAAGCAGTCAATCAGTGTCGTTAACACTCGATCCAAGCCAAGATACCTTTACTGGAATGACTGAAATTATTTTAGAAGTACTCAAGCCAACTAACTACATAGAGCTAAACGGCGTGGCTTACGCAACTAAAATGGCACAATTACTTGGCGAGCAAAATTGTGACTTAAACAGCGAAATGCTCAAAACCGGTAAAGTAAAATTTAGCTGTGATGAGCAAATTCAGCCGGGTAAATACACCTTAAAAATTGATTTTTCAGCGCCATATAATCGCCAAAGTGTTGGGCTATATAAAACATTAGATCAAGGTACACCTTACTTATTTACTCAGTTTGAAATGAGTGATGCGCGCCGTGCATTTCCGGTGTTTGACGAGCCAAGCTACAAAATTCCATTTCAGCTCACTATTACCGCGCCTACCTCACAAAAAGTATATGCCAATACACCTGAGCTTAAAACTACAGTAAATGGCGACATGACCACCCATTTTTTTGATAAAACACCGCCTATTCCTTCTTATTTAGTAGCAATGGCTGTGGGCCCTTTTGAAGAGCTTAATGTTGAAGGTATGTCGGTGCCAGGGCGCGTAATTACCCCACAAGGTAAAATTCATTTAGCCCAGTACGCAAAAGAAAACATGCCAAAAGTACTAGGCGCACTTGAGGTGTATTTTGGTATTCCTTATGTGTATCAAAAACTAGATTCGGTGGCTGTACCTGAATTTCCGTTTGGTGCCATGGAAAACTCAGGACTTGTAACCTACCGAGAAGATATTTTATTGGTTGATTTAGCTGCCGCTACGCGCAGTAAAAAACAACGCAATGTGTCTATTATTGCTCACGAACTTGCACACCAATGGTACGGTAACTTAGTAACGATGAAGTGGTGGAACGATTTATGGTTAAACGAAGCGTTTGCTAGTTGGATGGCGGCAAAAATTACCAAGCAACTAAACCCTGAATTTGAATCGCACCTAGATTTACCACAAAATAACGTTATGCCACTTGATGCACGTTTGAGTACTAAACCAATTCGTAAACCAATTAAAACCGAAGCCGATATTATGGATGGTTTAGGCCTTGCTTATAGCAAAGGTAGCTCGGTACTTGCTATGGTTGAAAACTGGATAGGTGAAGAGGCCTTTCAAAAAGGTATTCAAAATTACTTAAAAGAATTTTCCTATAAAAATGCCGAAGCTGCCGATTTATGGCAAGCACTTGGCAAAGCTTCTAATAAAGATGTAGCGAGTGTTTTAAAATCGTTTATTGAGCAATCTTCCTACCCACTGATTAAAGTAGCTCAGCAAGGTAGTAAAATAACTATATCGCAAAGTCGCTTTGTAAATGCCGGTGTTGATGCGCCTGAGCAATTATGGAATGTGCCTGTTGCAATTAAATATGGCGCGGGCGATAAAGTAAAAACAGCGAACGTATTACTTAATAAACAAAGCCAAACGCTAGATTTAGATTTTGCACCCGAGTGGATTTATCCCGATCAAGGCGCATTGGGTTATTACCGCTGGGTGATGAACGATGCACAGTTTAGTGCGCTTATCGACAATGCTGCTGACAAGCTAGATGACCGCGAACGTTTAGCGTTATTATCTGCTACCGATGCACTACTTGATGCTGGTGTTATATCGGCCGCTAAGTTAATGCAAACGCTTGAAGTATTTATAAGCGACAGCCACCCTCGCGTTGCTAATACCGCGCTGGGCTATTTAGTATCGCAACAACGCACCTTTAAAGACGATAGCAATAAAGACTTATGGCCTAAATTTATTCGTGGTGCAGTAACCCCTGCGGCTAAAAAATATGGCTTAGAGGCAAAAGTAGGTGAAGATGGCGCTATTTCACAACTTCGAGCTGCGGTTGTATCGCGTTTAGGTTTTGATGGCGAAGATCAAAATGTGATCAATAAAGCAAAACAGCAAACTCAGGTTTATTTAAACGATCCACAAAAAGTAGACCCGTACTTAGCAGGTACTTATTTAACTTTAGCTGCTTTTAACGGCGATAAAGCGTTGCTTGATCAATTTATGGCAACCTTTAAAACCACCAAAGATCCACAAGTACGTACTAATATGCTCTCGGCTATGGGCTACTTTGCAAAACCTGCACTGCAAAAAGCAGTATTGGCTTACAGCTTAACAGATGAAGTAACCGCATCCGACATGCGCACTATTTTAGCAGGACAAAGCTATACTGATGAGCGCCAAGCGCTGTTTATTGACTGGGTTTACAGTAATTACGATAAAGTAACAGCAAGCTTACCGCCGTTTTTTATCCCTAACCTACCGTATTTTACAACTGCAAATTGTGATGCAAATAGCTTTGCCACAACACAAAGCTTCTTTAATACTAAGTTAGCTGAAATACCAGGTTACGCTCGTACTTTAAGTAAACTAGAAGAAAGCACTAATGATTGTATTGCACTGAAAAATCGTGAGCTTGAATCGGTTAATAACTTCTTAAAAGGTAAGTAGCTATATTAGGGTTCTAGGTTTTATTTTAGAGCCTAGAGCTGATAACAAAACCAAGCTTCGTAGCTAATAATTTACTGCGAGCTTGGTTTGTTTTTTACTAATACCTAGCATTTTGCGCTGTGGTGTTAAATTTACCAGGCTTTAAAAAAGCGCGGTATACTGCCTTGCCTACTTATAACCTAAACCCAGCTTGGCCGATATTTTGTTAAATCTGAAGCCTGAAAGCTGATTTATAAACCTTTACTATTACCCACCTAAAATCATCGTTAGTTTAGCAATAAAATCTTTTGCTGCTTGCTCAGAGTTTATTTTAAACGCGACACCATAATGAATCGGCTGTGCACTTTTATAAATGCGCGTAGGAAAACGCGTCATTTCGCTACTATGAAAATAACCCTGAGTACGCACTACCCCATCAATATCGGTAAAATCATCACTAAACACTTCAAATGCTGGGCGAATTATAATTTTACCTTTGCCGCCTTCACTGTGCGTGTAAAACGCTTCTTTTGAATTAACTAACATGTATTCGGCAATATTCTTTATTTTAAAATTACTTCTACACTCTAATTTAATTAGCTGCTCAGTAAGCTCGTCTGCACTATAAGCCACGTTGTAATCCCTATTAGTTAAATTTGCGCATAACCTTAACGCATACGCATTATAAAGTCTGAAATTTATTTAAATTAGTCCTCAGCTACATCACAAACAAAAGCAAGTTTGTCGTTGTTATAACTCATACGGGTAATATTGGTATGGCAATAGGGTGTTAAATCCAGCCATTGCGATACAGTGTTATTGCCACTAAGGTTACGTTGGTAAACACGGTTGTTAAGCGCATAAGCCAGCGTACTGTCGTCTTTTAAGATAAAGTCTTGTACTTGTAGCGGCAATCTAAGTAAGTTTTCTACCTGCTTAGTTTGTGGGTTAAAACGCGCTACAATATGTTGCTCATTTTGGGTGTAACTAAATATAAACTGCGCCATTGTATGATTGTAAATAAGCGTACGACCAATGTTTTTTGCCACAACTTGCCCTTTTGCCGCTGCAACCAAGCTATATTGTAATGTATGTGGCTCACCTAAAATAAACATTACTAAATCGTTATTTATACCCCATGCGTGATATCCCACTGGCTCTATCCAGTCAAAAATACGACTTGCTGCAACTTCGCTATCAAGCGGATATTGCCATAGCTTTTGCTTGCCATTGGCCTCTACCACAATTGCCGATAAGCTTTGTTTATTTGGTATTACGGTAGGTGAGTATTCGCTTACTGGCGTATTGGTTATATTAATAATTTGTTTTGTTGCAAAGTCGTAGTAAGCAATATCGGTTTGGCTTTGCTCAATACTTAATACTTCATGGGTAAAGTAAACACCATTATTGTGTATATGAGGCTGATTATTATAACTATCACTGTCGCTCACAATAGTAACTTGCAGGCCATAAGGAGTATTTAAATCGGCTAATAATACTTGGCTTTTGGGCATACTTGCCTGTGCTACTGAGAGCGTTAAAGCGCTTATTGAAAACAACCCTAGTAGTGGTTTTAAAAATTTCATGCTCTATCTCGTTTTATTTTTAAGCACCCCATGATAACGTTATTTGCTGATTACGTCACTTGACCTAGACCAGCAACATCTTTATAACTAACCGGGTCTTATAAAAGAGAATTAATATGTCAGCTAAACATCCTATTATTGCAATAACCGGCTCTTCAGGTGCGGGGACAACTACCACCACGAATGCAATTAAACATATTTTTCGTAGCCTTAACATTAGTGCGGCTTTTATCGAAGGGGATAGCTTTCATCGTTACACTCGCCCTGAAATGGAAAAAAAAGTACGTGACGCGCAACAAGAAGGCAAACATATTAGCTACTTTGGCCGCGAAGCCAACGACTTTGGTTTACTAGAAACCCTATTTGATAGCTACGGTGAAACCGGCCAAGGTAAACTGCGTCGTTATTTACATACCTTTGACGAAGCGGTGCCTTACAACCAATTGCCTGGCACATTTACTCCGTGGCAAAACCTAGAGCAAAATACCGATTTATTATTTTACGAAGGATTGCATGGCGCTGTTGTAGATCAAGAGCACAATGTGGATGTAGCAAAACATGTAGATTTACTTATTGGTATGGTGCCCATTATCAACCTTGAGTGGATCCAAAAGCTGATCCGCGACACCTCTGATCGTGGTCACTCACGCGAAGCGGTAATGGGATCTATAGTGCGCAGTATGGACGATTATATTAACCATATTACTCCACAATTTTCACGCACCCATATTAACTTTCAACGAGTCCCTACCGTAGATACCTCTAACCCGTTCAGCGCAAAAGACATTCCATCACTCGATGAAAGCTTTGTGGTGATCCGCTTTAGGGGCATTGAAGATGTCGATTTTCCGTACTATTTACAGATGATCCAAGGTAGCTTTATGTCGCGTATTAATACCTTGGTAGTGCCTGGCGGTAAAATGGGCTTGGCAATGGAGTTGGTACTTACCCCACTCATTAAAGATATTATTTTAAAAAAACGAGCATTAGAAAACCTAGCACCACTGGATTTACCTATTTGATATTGGATAACCCACAGCCCTTTTTTGTTAAAGCCAACTCACGTACACTGCTGATTTTGCTTAAAGTGAGATCAGCATGTCGCAACCATTAAAAGTTATTGTGGGCTCTAAAAACCCAGTAAAAATAAATGCTGCTAAGTGCATTTTTAGCATGTATTTTCCAGAGCGTGACATTGACTGCCAAGGTGTAAATGCTCCCTCGGGTGTGCCTGATCAACCTATTGGTGAAGAGCAAACTCGCATTGGCGCACAAAACCGAGTGAATTACTGCAAAGAGCACTACCAAGCCCACTATTATGTGGCCATGGAAGGCGGTGCAGAGCAATTTAGTTACGGTGCCGCAACCTTTGCCTATGTAGTTATCGATAACGCGGTAAATCAAGTTGTAGGACGCAGTAGCAACCTACCTTTGCCGCAAATACTGTATAACGCATTACTTAATGGTGCAGAGCTTGGCGATGTTATGGATAAGGCTTTTAATACCACCAATATAAAGCAGCAAGGCGGCGCTATTGGTTTACTCACTAATAACCACGCCACCCGCGAAAGTACCTATACTCAGGCACTTACTTTGGCCATGGCACCTTTTTTACATTCAGCGCTTTATTGCCAAACAAATTAATTTTAGGAAGTTTAATGAAATACAGTTACGTGCTGTTTGATGCAGACGAAACCTTGTTTAGATTTGATATTTTAGCGGGCATGACTCGCATGTTTAAAACATATAACGTAGATTTTAGCCAAGCCGACTATCTTCATTATCAAAAAACCAATAAGCAACTATGGGTTGATTACCAAAATGGCGACATTAGTGCCGACTACTTGCAGGTTACTCGCTTTAGCGAATGGGCTACTAAACTAAATGTGCCAGCAAAAGAGCTTAATGATGCATTTTTAGATGCTATGGCAGAAATATGCGAGCCGCTACCCGGTGCCATAGAGCTGTTAAATAAACTTAAGCCGCACGCTAAGTTAGGTATTATTACTAATGGTTTTGCACGTTTACAAACCGTGCGCCTTGAGCATACTGGTTTAAAAGATATGTTTGAATGGTTAGTCATTTCTGAATTAGTGGGCATAGCTAAGCCTAATAAAGCTATTTTTGACCATACCTTTGAATTAATGGGTAACCCAGATAAAAGCCAAATATTAATGGTTGGCGATACTGCCACAAGCGATATTTTAGGCGGTAATAATGCGGGGATTGATACCTGCTGGTTACAACACCCAAACGAGCAGTTGCCCGAGGGTATAAAGCCTACCTATACCGTTACTCATTTGAAGCAGTTACAAAGTATTTTAGAGCTGTAGGTAGCTACGCACTTAAAGTATTTTCAATAGGCAAAAAAAATGACGCTAATTAGCGTCATTTTTTATAACTGTGTGAGCAATAAATTAGGCTGGCGCTAATTCAAGGCCGGGTGCAGGCATCGTTACAGGCGTTTCAAAGGTTGCCCACTCCCATGCTGACTCAGTAGCCATTAATTTACGTAGTAATTTATTATTTAAATCGTGACCCGATTTAAATGCAGTTACTTTACCTAAAATGTTATGACCTGTCATAAACATGTCACCAACACAGTCTAATATCTTATGCTTAACAAACTCATCGCTGTAGCGTAAACCGTTTGGATTTAACACTTTAAACTCATCAAGTACTACTGCGCTATCCATGCTGCCACCTAATGCTAGGTTGTTAGCATGCATATATTCAATGTCTTTCATAAAACCAAAAGTACGTGCACGGCTAATTTCTTCAATAAAGCTTTTCGTCGTAATATCTAAACCAATACGTTGGCGACTTTCATTGATAGCTGGGTGATCAAAGGCAATTTCAAAGTCGATATGAAAACCGTCATACGGTTCTAACTCGGCCCATTTATCGCCTTCTTCAATACGTACTTTTTCTTTAATACGAATAAAGCGTTTTGCTGCATTTTGCTCTTCAATACCGCCTTTTTGTAACAAATAAATGAATGGTAATGCACTACCATCCATTATTGGCACTTCTGAGCTATCTAATTCTACAATTAGATTATCAATACCCATTGCAGCAACAGCGGCAATAAGATGCTCAGTAGTTGATAAGCGAACACCATCTTTGTTAATTAAACAGGTACATAATTGCGTATCACCAACGGCTTCAGGTGTTGTTTCAAAATCAACAACCGGATCAAGGTCGACACGACGAAATACAATCCCAGTATTTGCGCTCGCAGGTCGGAGAGTTATTGTGACCTTCTCACCTTTATGAAGTCCAATTCCTATGGCTTTGACTACTTGTGCAATCGTTCGCTGTTTAATCATAGGTTCGCTCACTTAAATTCAGTTACAGTTAGACGGCGGATACTAACATAAATACGCCGCAATTGCAATATTCGTTCACATTTCAAACGAAATACTGTTTATATTAATCAGCTTGTTTACGTAAAAAAGCAGGAATATCAAAGTAATCTCCGCCTTCTGACTTGTCTGATTTTTTGTTACTTGGCGCTGCAGCACTCGTTGTGCTTTTGTTAGCACTAGATGAAGTTGTTTTTTCGTCACTTTCAACTTGCGTCTTTGCAGTGTTTTCTTCAGCGCTTGTGCCTTGGCTTGCAAAGCTTGGTACGTACATGCTGCTACTTTGGTTTGAAGTGCTGGCTACATCAGAACCTGATGCTTTTTTAAAGCCATTATCAACAATGCCAAACTGCGGACGACGATCGCCACCTAAGCCAGTTGCAACTACAGTTACACGTAATTCATCGGTCATTTCAGGGTCAATTACTGCACCTACAACCACAGTAGCGTTTTCTGATGCCAATGCTTTTACGTGGTTACCAACGATCTCAAATTCTTCAATCGCAATGTCCATACCCGCAGTAATATTAACCAAGATACCTTTAGCACCAGTTAAATCTACGTCTTCAAGTAATGGGCTTGAGATAGCCGCTTCTGCTGCTTCTTGCGCACGATCAGGACCTGATGCAGACGCTGTACCCATCATTGCAGGACCCATTGCTGACATTACTGTACGTACGTCGGCGAAATCCACGTTGATCAGACCAGAGCGAGTAATTAACTCTGCAATACCCTGAACCGCACCAAATAATACGTCGTTAGCTTTAGCGAAGGCATCTAAAAGTGTAGTCCCTTTTCCTAAAACTTTAAGCAGTTTATTGTTTGGAATTGTAATAAGTGAATCTACAATTTCTGACAATTCATTAATGCCTTGTTCAGCCGCTGCAGCTCGCTTTTTACCTTCAAAATCAAAAGGACGCGTAACTACTGCTACGGTTAAAATACCAAGCTCTTTTGCAATTTTTGCCACTACAGGCGCTGCACCAGTACCAGTACCGCCGCCCATACCTGCTGCAATAAATACCATGTCGGCACCTTCAAGGCTGGCACGAATTGTATCGGCATCTTCTTCAGCTGATTGACGACCTATTTCTGGGTTTGCACCGGCTCCTAACCCTGAGGTTATTTGCGTGCCTAATTGTACAGTAACGTGCGCTGCTGAGTTACGTAATGCTTGTGCGTCTGTATTAGCAGCAATAAAGCATACGCCTTCAATTTGCTGTTTTACCATGTGCTCAACAGCGTTACCGCCGCCGCCGCCCACGCCAATTACTTTTATTACAGCTTCTTCGCTATGTTGTTCCATCATATCAAACATGTTTACTCTCCGACTTGAGTACTAAAACTCGCCTTGGAACCACTTAGTAATGCGGCTCCATAAATTATTATTCCCTTCTGCTTTCAACTTTTGTGCATTCATTGATTGCATGGTACGCCCGTATTGTAACAAACCAACAGCGGTTGCGTACGAAGGATCGTCCACATAGTCTGTCAAACCAACTATCCCAATTGGTTTGCCTATTCTTACCGGCATTTGGAAAATATCTTCTGCTACTTCCATTGCGCCGGCCATTTTAGCAGTTCCGCCTGTGATAACGAGACCTGCTGCAATTTGGTCTTCTAACCCTGAGCGACGAATTTCTTCCATCGCTAATTCAAATAATTCTCTAAATCTTGGCTCTACCACTTCCGATAATGTATGACGTGACATTAATCTAGCTGGGCGTCCGCCTACACTCGGTACTTCTATGGTGTCTTCATTACTGGCCATTTGGCTACTAGCACAGGCGTATTGTACTTTGAGTGCCTCTGCATGTGATATAGGTGTGCGAAATATTTTTGCTATATCGCCAGTTACTTGGTTACCCGCCACCGGAATAACCGCTGAGTGACGCAGTGCACCATTAATGTATATAGTGATATCCATAGTGCCACCACCAATATCAAGTACTGCTACTCCCAGCTCTTTTTCATCATCGGTCAGTACCGAGTAACATGAGGCAAGTGCAGTAAAAATAAGCTGGTCAACTTCAAGCCCACAACGCTGTACACATTTTTCGATATTTTTTGCCATATCGTTTGAGCACGTAATAATGTGAGCACGTGCTTCCATACGTACGCCGCTCATACCGAGTGGGTTTTTAATCCCCTCTTGCATGTCGATACTGTATTCTTGTGGTAACGCATGTAGCATTTTACGCTCTGCTGAAATAGGCACTGAGCGGGCAATATGAATCACATTTTCAATGTCTTCATCGGTTACTTCGGTGTTGTTAATTGCTACTACACCGCTTTCGTTTTGGCATTGTATATGCTTGCCAGAGATACCAAGGTACACTGAGCTAATACGACAATCAGCCATCAATTCGGCTTCGTCTATGGCTCGGCGAATAGACTCAGATACTAAGTTTAAATCGTTTACGCCGCCTTTATCCATACCTCGGGATATTTGCGTGCCTACACCAACAATACTGAGTTTGTTGTCTGCGGTGATTTCACCTACCGTTGCAATCACTTTTGAGGTGCCAACGTCTAATCCAATCACTAGGTTTCTTTCTGCTGACTTAGTCATGCCTTACTCTTATTTTGTAATTGTTCTTCTTGCAATGGCTTAAAGCTGACTGCAAGGCCAGTATCGTAGCGTAAATCGATTGCATCTATTTGAGCATCTGCACGCTTTTCCATGCGTGGATAAACGTCTATAAAACGCTGTACACGCTTAGCTTTATCTTTGCGCCCTAAATTTAAGCGCACTCCATTATCTAGCCACAACTGCCATGAGAAACGCTCCGATAACGCTAAACTTTTTAACGTTAATGCGTTTACTTTTAGCATTTCGTCAAATTGCTGAAACGCAATCCATGCTTCTTGCTCACTGCCCTCTGGGCCATATAGTTGAGGTAAGTTTTTACTTAACTTATTACTTTTAGCTTCAAATGCATCGCCGTTTTGATTAAGTAACAAGTCACTATTCCAATGCGCAACAGCGCGGTGCTCAACTACATAAACTTGCAGTGTGTCGGGCCATTGTTTACGCACCGATACACTTGCCACCCAAGGTAAATCTTGTACCAATTGCTGTACATGCTTTACATTAAGGTCAAAAAAGCTAGTTAAATCTGCTTTTTTAATCGCCCTAATAATAGCGATTTCGTCGGTATATTTAGGATTACCCTGCACCGTTAAGTGTTTAATTTGGGCATCTTTATTTTCTACCAACCAATCCGATACACCAGTGGTAATTTGCACTAAGCCGATTACCACAGCTAGAAAAAAACTCACCCCAAAAATCAGCGACCAGTTTAGTTGCTGTTTGATTTGTAGCGTTTTTTCTAAAAGGGGATGCATATTAAAGTGTTTGCTCCAAAATGCGAACAACTAATTGCTCAAAACTTGCACCATGTGCTTTTGCCGCCATAGGTACAAGCGACTTTTCGGTCATACCGGGTACTGTATTTACTTCTAATAAGTAAAAATTACCTTGCTGATCTTGCATTGCATCTACGCGTCCCCAGCCGCTAGCACCTACTAAATCAAATGCATCGAGTGCCATTGCTTGTAAGTGCTCGGTATCTGCAGGCGATAAATCTGCCGGGCAATGATACTGCGTGGTGGTTGCTTGATATTTAGCTTGGTAATCATAAAAACCATTGGGGGTTGTCATTTCGATTACTGGCAACACTTCATCGCCTAATACCGTTATGGTAAATTCGCGGCCACTGATCCACTGTTCAACTAGCACTTGGCTATCAAACTTAAACGCATTACTCAGTGCATCTTCAAGCTCTTGTGGCGTGCTTGCTTGTGCCATACCAATACTTGAGCCTTCGTGTGACGGCTTTACCATCACTTTTTTAAATTGCTGCATTATTGCCGCTGCATCAAAGCCTTTTTTGGCATCAACCACGGTATAAGGAGCGGTACTTAACCCTGCCGATTTAAATAAATGCTTACAACGCACTTTATCCATAGCCAGCGCTGAGCCTAGTACGTTACTGCCAGTATACGGCAGGTTCATAAATTCAAGCGCACCTTGCACTGTACCATCTTCGCCACCACGACCATGCAGTGCAATGAACACTCTATCAATTGCTAACTCATTTAGCTCCCATAACGGGCGCTCTTTTGGGTCAAAGGCAATGGCGTTTATGCCATGATTTTGCAATGCATTTAATACCGCTTGTCCTGATCTTAATGACACTTCACGCTCTGCTGAGTTACCCCCTAACAGCACCGCTACTTTACCAAACTGCGTATTTAACTGTGTCATACTTCACCTTGTTTAAGTTTTTCTATCGACATACCCGTAGCGGCTAAGGTTTTTACTAATTGCCCTATGTTGCCAGCCCCTTGGGTTAATACTAAATCGTTATTTTGTAAGCAATCGGCTAATACGCTTGCCAACTCTGCGCTATTAGCTACGTGGCGGGGCTCTTTACCGCGCTGGCGTAAACTACGGCATAAGCTTTTACTATCTGCGCCTACAATTGGCTCTTCGCCAGCACTGTATACATCGAGTAATAACAACTGATCAACCTCGGCTAATACCTTTACAAAATCCTCGTACAAGTCGCGAGTACGAGTAAAGCGATGAGGTTGATACACCATAACTAAACGTTTATCTGGCCAGCCTTCACGAGCAGCGGTAATAGTGGCGGCCACTTCTGACGGATGATGCCCATAATCGTCAACTAACATTACGCTGCCACGTTCGTTTTCAAATTCACCGTAGTGCTGAAAACGTCGGCCAATACCTTCAAATTTTTGCAATGCTTCTAAAATAGCGAAATTAGCAATATTTTGATCTTTTGCTACCGCTATAGCTGCAGTGGCATTAAGTGCATTATGCTTGCCTGGCATATTTAGCGTTGCGGTTAAGCTCTCGCCATGTTTATTGGTTACCGTAAACTTGCACGTGTTTGCCGACTGGCTAAAGTCGCTCATGCGATAATCCGCATCGCTCGACTCACCATAAGTAATCACTGGGCGACCAAAGCGCGGTATAAGCTCGCTCGCGACTTCAGAGTCAATACACACTACAGCTAAGCCATAAAACGGCAGGTTATGAATAAAGTCCACATAAGTGTCTTTCATTTTTTCTAGGCTGCCGCCATAGGTTTCCATGTGATCTTCTTCAATATTAGTGATCACCGATACCATTGGCTGTAAGTGTAAAAATGAGGCATCGCTTTCATCCGCTTCGGCGATTAAAAAGTCGCTTTTACCTACTTTTGCATTGCTGCCGGCACTATTTAACAAGCCACCAATTATAAATGTTGGATCAAGGCCAGCTTGTGCATAAATACTGGCAATTAAACTGGTTGTTGTAGTTTTACCGTGTGTACCCGCAATAGCTATACCGTGGCGAAAGCGCATTAGCTCAGCGAGCATTTCGGCGCGGCGTACCACAGGTACTCTTGCGGCCTTTGCGGCTATAATTTCTGGATTTGTTTCATCAATAGCACTGGAAACAACCACTACATTGGCATCTTTTACGTTATTTTCGTGATGCCCAATAAACACCTCTGCACCGGCTTTAATTAACCTGTCTGTCATAGCGCTGTGCGCAATGTCTGAACCGGTAATCCTATAACCTTCAAACGCGAGTACTTCGGCAATGCCGCCCATGCCTGCGCCGCCAATACCAACAAAGTGGATGGTTTCAATGCGACGCATTGCTGGTCGTGTATATTGCTCTCTTATTGACGTTTGTTTCACTTATGCTCTCTTATTGGTTACTTGCTCACAGTGCATAGCTACGCTTGCTGTGGCATCTAAAATGGCTTGCTGTTTTGCATTTGCCGCCATTTCTTTAATTAATGAAGGTTTAGCTAAATATGGGCTTAAAAGCGCAACAATTGATTGTTGATTAAACTGCCCTTGTGGCATTAGTAATGCACCATTTGCCACAACTAAATACTGTGCGTTAGCTGTTTGATGGTCGTCCACCGCATGCGGAAAAGGTACAAACACTGCCATTTTACCAGCAGCGGCAATTTCACTCACAGTGAGCGCGCCCGAGCGGCAAATAACAATATCAGCCCAGCCGTAAGCTGTGTCTATATCATCTATAAATTCAGCTACTTTTGTATTTTCAGTGCTAAATTTATGCGACTTATAAGCAGCTTCAACACTGCCTAAGTGCCCTTTACCTGTTTGGTGCCAAACACTTATAGCATTGGTATTACCCAGCTCTGCAAACGCAGCAGGCAAAGTTGTATTAAGTACTTGCGCTCCTAATGAGCCGCCTACCACTAAAATATTAATTGGGCTTGATACTTCTCGCACTGCAATATTTGCCACGCTTTCTCGCACTGGATTACCAACCAACTCGGCTTGCCCTGTAGCAAATGCACTTGGAAAAGCCGCCAATACCCGATTAGCAAACTTAGCAAGCCACTTATTGCTCATACCGGCAATGGCGTTTTGCTCATGAATCACCAGCGGAATACCTAAACTTTTAGCTGCAATACCTGTTGGGCCAGTTACATAACCGCCCATAGCGAGTACCACATCGGGCTTTTCGCTTTTCAATACTTTACGCGCTTGTAATATTGCATTAAGCACCATGAATGGGGCTTTAATAAGACGCTTTATTCCGTTACCACGTACGCCTTTTACATTAATAAAATTGATATCAATATTATGCTTAGGAACAACCGTTGCTTCCATTCTATCGGGAGTGCCTATCCAACTTACTTGCCAGCCTTGCTGCTTTAAGTAGTCGGCCACAGCAATACCCGGAAATATATGTCCGCCAGTACCACCGGCAACTACAACACACTTTTTACTCATCGCTTAGCTCCACCTGACGTGGCTTGTTTGGTCGCCATTTTAGTTTCAAAATCAACACGTAATAAAATACCAGCAGCAATTGTCATCATGAGTAAACTCGACCCACCGTAAGAAATAAACGGCAGTGTTAACCCTTTAGTAGGTAAAATACCCGCACTTGCGCCTACGTTCACCATGGTTTGAAAAGCAAACCAAATACCTATTGCCAACGCTAAATAGCCTTCGTATTCTTTACCATTTTTAAGCGCATTTTGGCCAATTAGTAAGGCTCTAAACACTAAGGTGCCTAATACTATTAATATGCTCGATACACCAACAAAACCAAGCTCTTCGGCTATTACCGCAAAAATAAAATCGGTATGCGCCTCGGGTAAGTATTGTAGCTTTTGTACGCTGTTACCTAGGCCTTGGCCAAACCAATCACCTTGACTGTAAGCCATTAACGATTGCACTAACTGATACCCTTTGCCAAATGGATCGTCCCACGGTTCTAAAAAGCCAATAACCCGCGCCATACGGTATGGTTCTAGCACTATTAGCCCGATAACCAAGGCAACACCGGTTAGAATTAATACAAAAAACTGCCAAAGTTTGGCACCAGCTAAAAACAATAAACCCACGGTAGTTACAAACATAACGACCACAGTACCTAAGTCAGGCTGCATTAAAATTAATCCTGCATAAGCCGCAAATACTAGTATTGGCTTAATAAAACCTTTTATGTTTTCTTGGACTTCGCTACGTTTACGCACCAAATAACCTGATATATAACTAAAAAAGAATAGCTTAGCCAGCTCAGATGCCTGAATGTTAAACGGCCCTATGGGTATCCAACGAGTTGAACCGTTTACTTCTCGGCCAACAATAAGCACTATAAGTAATAAGCCTAAACCCACTAACAACAAGTACGGATTCGCTTTTTTCCACCAACTCATAGGCACTGAAGTGGTGATCCAAAATAAACAAAACGACAAAGCTAAAAATATACCGTGCCGAATAGTAAAATGATAAATATTACCAAATAATCTGTCTGCTGTAGGCATAGATGCACTGGTAACCATGACAAAACCCACCCCCATTAACATCAGCATGCAATACAATAATGGTACATCGTAGAGCTGCGCCGAAGGCTTGGGCGTTAGTGCTTCTTTAATATCGGCAAAGGCCATCATGGCTGTTCCGCCATAACACATTGTATAAAGTCATCGCCGCGTTGCATGTAGTTATTGTACATATCAATACTGGCACAAGCTGGGGCAAGTAACACAATATTACCGGGCTCGCTTAATTGCTTAGCCAGTGTTACCGCTTCGCTCATATTATTGGTTAAATGGCTTTTATTGGTTAATGCCATTAAATCTTTGGCATCTTTTCCAAAGCAAATTAGCGCTTTAACATGCTGCTGTAAGTAAGGTGTAAGGGCGTTTAAATCGGCCCCTTTTGCATCCCCACCAGCAATAACTATTAATTGTTGACCATTAGTTGCAAGGCTATCTATTGCAGCAATAGTAGCCCCCACATTAGTGGCTTTAGAGTCATTAAAGTATTTAACTCCAGCACGTTCAGCAACAAACTGACAGCGGTGTGCAAGGCCATTGAATTGGCTAAATGCTGTACTGCATTGTGTTTTACTAATATTAAACGGGCTAAGTAGCGCCATTACCGCAAGAGCATTTAAATAATTGTGCTTGCCTACTACTGCCAAGCTAGTTACTGGTAAAAAGGCTTTGTTAGCCTGCATAAAATATGTTTGTTGCTGATATTCGCCTAGGCTGTAATCGCCCTGGTTAGCACCAAAACTTAATTGGGATTTTACTTTACTATGCGTGGCTTCGTCGTCTGCATTGGTTATCACTAAAGCTGCGTTATTATAAATACTCAGCTTGGAATCTATATAAGCTTGATAACTGGCGTAACGATCGAGGTGATCCTCTGAAACATTCAGCACGGTGGCGCTAATTGGCTGTAAACTTGTTGTGGTATCTAGCTGAAAACTAGACAACTCCAATACGTACACATCAACGTCGTTGTTACTTAAATCACTTTGTAGTAAATCAAGCACTGCGGTGCCAATGTTGCCACCTAATGCTGCTTTATAACCCGCAGCAAGTAATACCTGCTGCGCCAGTGTGACTACTGTGGATTTACCATTAGATCCCGTAACAGCAACCACAGGTTTAGTATTAATACGGGCAAACAACTCAACATCACCAATCACTTCAACGCCTGCGTTTATAGCTTTAGCAATTGCTGGAATTGTTAAGCTAAGGCCTGGGCTAATAATGATCATATCGCTGGCGCAAAGATCGGCACTGTCCAAATCACCAAAACGGGTAGTTAAGGTTGGCGTATTTTGTTTTAGCCAATCAATTCCCGGTGGGTTTATTCGGCTATCAACCACGGTTGGTGTTAAACCCTGAGACACTAAAAAACGCACAATGCCCAGACCGGTTACACCGAGTCCGAGCACTGTTATTTGTTTGTTTTTTATCTCACTTAAGTATCGCATTTATCGAATCTTTAACGTCGCAAGGCCAGCTAACACTAGCACGATTGAAATAATCCAAAAGCGCACAATAACCCGCGGCTCTGGCCAACCTTTTAATTCGTAATGATGATGGATAGGCGCCATTCTAAAAATTCGTTGCCCGCGTAATTTATACGAGCCTACTTGTAAAATAACCGACAAGGCTTCCATTACAAATACCCCCCCCATAATAATAAGCAGTAACTCTTGGCGAACTAATACGGCAATAATACCCAATGCACCGCCTAATGCTAATGAGCCTACATCGCCCATAAATACTTGCGCTGGGTAAGTGTTAAACCATAAAAAGCCCAGCCCTGCGCCTACTATTGCGGTACATACCACAACAAGCTCACTGGCCAGCGGTAAATATGGAATATGTAAGTAATTCGAAAAATTCACATTACCAGTTAAGTAAGCAATAATTGCCAGTGCTGCTGCCACTAAAATAGTGGGTACTATGGCAAGGCCATCAAGTCCATCGGTAAGGTTTACCGCGTTTGATGTTCCTACTAACGCAAAGTAGGTAATAACAATGTAAAACAAGCCTAGTTGCGGTAATACATCTTTAAAAAATGGTACAACTAACGAAGTTTCATTGGCTTGAGTGCTGGTAAAAAATAATGCACAAGCAACAACTAAGGCTATAACTGATTGCCAAAAATACTTCCACTTAGCAATTAAACCTTTAGGGTCTTTACGAATAACTTTTCGGTAGTCATCCACAAAGCCAACCACTCCTAACGAGCCAATAACAAATAACGTTGCCCAAACATATTTATTTGATAAATCGGCCCATAATAAGGTACTGGTAAAAATAGCCGCTAAAATCAGTAAGCCACCCATAGTCGGCGTTCCTGATTTTGATAAATGCGATTGTGGACCGTCATCGCGCACTGTTTGCCCTATTTGCATACGTTGCAAAGCGCGAATTAACTTAGGCCCTAAATAAAGCGACATCATTAATGCGGTTAAAATCCCTAAAATCGCACGTAGGGTTAAGTACGAAAAAACATTAAAGCCCGTGTAATATTGGGTTAAATACTCTGCCAGCCAAACTAACATTAAAATACTCCATTGATGGCTTGTTGCTGGCCATTAACTAAATCGGTTACTAAAAGCTCCATGCGAGAACTGCGTGATCCCTTCACGACTATGGTGGTTTTTTTATCTACTTTTTTAATACTTGTTTGAATTTGTTGCAGCATTTGCTCACGGTTTGAAAAGTGCCTATTTGGCAGGCCATACACATCACTGGCATAGCGACTTAATACACCTAAAGTAAACAGCTCATTGATGCCTTGCTCTAATGCATATTCGCCTACTTCTTGATGATATTGACGTGCTTCTTCGCCAAGTTCACCCATGTCGCCCAGTGCTAAAATACGATGCCCTTGCATGTCACTTAGTAAATCAATGGCGGCTTTAACCGATTTAACATTGGCGTTATAGGTATCATCAACCACAGTTAATAAGTCAGAAACATTAATTAAATTAACGCGGCCTTTTACATCCCCCATGGTTGCCAGCGCATTGGCTATATCCTCAAGGGTGACATCAAACTCACTGGTTAGTGCTGCTGCAATAAGTGCATTACTAATATTATGCTTACCTGGTAGCGCAAGCTTAACCGGTATTTGTGCGTTTTTAGTACATAGGGTAAAGCTAGCGCGAGCATTTTCATCTAGGCTAATATTTTCAGCCCAAATATCGAGTTTTTCACTGCTCGAAAAACGCGTTACTTTACGGCCATCGAGTTTATCTAGCCAATATTGGCTAAACTCACTGTCGCAATTAACAATGGCAACGCCATCATCTTTAAGCCCATCAAAAATTTCGCCTTTGGCTTTAGCCACACCCATTAAGCTGCCAAAACCTTCTAAGTGAGCGGCGGCTACATTACATACCACGGCAACATCGGGTTTGGTCATAGCGGTGGTATAAGCAATTTCACCTAAATGATTTGCACCCAACTCTATAACGGCAAAACGGTGTTGCGGCTCTAAGCGNAATAAGGTTAGCGGTACGCCAATATCGTTATTAAAATTACCTTTAGTNGCTAGTACATCNCCATGCACAGATAAAATTGCAGCGCACATTTCTTTTACTGTGGTTTTGCCAACGCTGCCAGTAATGGCAATAGTTTTAGGNGCTACTTGCGCCATTACTGCGCCGCCTATAATTCCCAATGCTAAACGGGTATCGGCAACTATAAACTGTGGNATATCAACATCAACTTTGTGCTGCACAANAACGCCAATCGCNCCATTTTGTTTTGCTTGGGCAATAAATTTATGACCATCAAAATTTGGCCCTTTTAGTGCTAAAAANACTTCACCACTGCAAATGCTGCGAGTATCTGTATTTATATTTAGCACTGGTTGATTATCACCTTGATAATCGGTTGCCAGCACGTTAGCTAGCCAATCAAAATCCATCGGGATCATGCTTGAGTCCCTCTTACTGCTTTTTTAGTTGTTGTTGTACGTAACGGCGATCGCAAAAATCGATGCGCTGTTCACCTATTATTTGATAGTCTTCATGGCCTTTACCAGCAATAAGAATAACCTCGTCTGCTTTGGCATTGTTTATAGCGTAACTAATAGCTGTTGCTCTATCGGCCTCTAAATAAGCTTTTGTTGGCTGCGCTAAACCTTGTGCTACATCGGCAATAATGGCGTCAGGATTTTCTGAACGTGGATTATCACTGGTAATAATAACCTTATCCGCATTTTGCTCTGCCGCTTGTGCCATTAATGCCCGCTTGCCTTTATCGCGGTCGCCACCACAACCAAATACACAACTTACTCCACCAGGTACATGCTGCTGTAATGCTTGCAGCGCAAGCGCAAGTGCCTCGGGTGTGTGAGCGTAATCAACAATACAGGTTGGCTTGCCTTTGGCGCTAAATGCTTGCATGCGTCCGGCTACCGGTTGCAATTGCGCACAGCCTGCAATTAATTGTGCTAGCGGATAACCTAGCCCCAATAAAGTTGCAAGTGCCGCAGTTAAATTATATAAATTAAATTCGCCAAATAACGGCGACTTTATAGCAATATCGCCCCAGCTTGTAGTTAATTGTGCTGCTATGCCTTGCGCTGAATAAGTAACGTCTGAAAAGTACACAAACTGTGCATTTTTAGGTGGCAAGTTTTTTCGCCCGTAACACACTAAACTGTTAAAGCTGTATTTTTCGAGCCACTGTTCTGTTTGTCCATCATCTTGATTAAGAACCACAAGTTCAGGCTCAAAGTCTTTAAACAACATTAACTTGGCATCACCATAACGCGCCATGTCACCATGGTAATCGAGGTGATCGCGCGATAAATTAGTAAATACCGCCGCTTTAAATTGACACTGTGCAACCCGCTGCTGTACTAATCCGTGGGATGACACTTCCATCGCCACCAGCTTGGTATTTTGCTGCTTTAAATCATTTAAAATTCGTTGTAAATCAACCGACGATGGCGTGGTATTTATTAGTGGTGTTAGATTATCTGGATGACCATAGCCTAAGGTGCCAATAATGGCCGACTGGCTGTTACAAAACTGCGCTAAATGAGCGATCATAGCCGTGGTGGTCGATTTACCATTTGTACCTGTCACACCAATTAAATCAAGCATATGGCTTGGCTGCTGGTAAAAGCGACTCGCCAGCTCAGGGAGCTTTTTAGTCAGCTCTGACACTAAGTAAAGTGGCTCAAAACTAGTTTCAAATTCGCATAATCTGTCGGCAATAATTGCAACCGCGCCATTTTCAATTGCCTTCGCAATAAATTGTCCGCCATCTAATTGATGACCTTTAATTGCCACAAATACATCACCGGGCGTTACTTCCCGGCTATCAAGGCGTAGGTGCCCTACCTGCTGCGAGGGGGCATCTATCTCTATATATTTTAAAATTGCTTTTAAATCACGCATCGTTCTCTTTACCTTTTACGTACGCTACCTCTTCCTTATCGGGCGCTACGTTTAATATTCTTAATGCGTTAGAGACGATTTCTGCAAATGCAGGGCCAGCAGTGGCACCTCCATAGTACACATCGCCGCCGGGTTCGTTAATCATCACTACCACTGCTAATCTAGGATTACTTGCAGGTGCAATACCGGCAAAGTAGCCTACATATTCGTCACCGTAGCCACCAACAGCTGCTTTTTTAGAAGTACCTGTTTTACCAGCAGCGCGATAACCATCTACGTTAATTCTGCGCGCTGTACCGTCTTTTTCAAATACACTTTCCATCATGTGTACAACCGCTTCTACGTCTTTTTGTTTAAAAACACGCTCCCCCTCAGGGATGTCATCTTGCTTTAAAATGGTTAATGGCCGATTAATTCCGCCTGCGCCTAACATGGTGTAAAAACGTGCCATTTGCGCGGTACTTACCGCAATAGCATAACCAAATGATAATGTAGCAATTTCGAAGTCAGACCAACGGCGATTTGGATAAAACAACCCACTGCTTTCACCCACCATACCGGTGCCAGAATCCGATCCAAATCCTACCTTTTGAAATAATCCCACTAAATAATCTTTGGGTACCAACTGAGTTACTTTAGCAACGCCCATATTTGAGGAATATTTTAAAATTTCGCGCAGCGTCATCTCACCGTGGTTACGGGTATCTTGTACTAAGCTGCCGCCTAATCGCATCCAACCTGGGTAGGTGTCAATGGTGTCATCGGCCTTAATTGCGCCGTAGTCTAGCCCAGCTAAAATGGCTAGAGGCTTAACGGTTGAACCTGGTTCAAACAAATCTGTAATAGCACGGTTACGGCGCTTATGCGGGGCAGCGTCATTTAAATTATTAGGATTAAACGATGGGCTATTTACCATAGCCAATACTTCGCCGGTTTTAACATCTACCACCATGGCAGAGCCAGATGTGGCTTTATAAGTAAGCACTGCCGATTTTAGCGCTTTGTAAGCAATACCTTGAATGCGCTGATCAATACTTAAGTGAATGCTTTCGGGCTCTACACGCTCTCGCTCGTCAAGTACTGCAACTTCACGGCCTTGGGCGTCTTTACGAATTGTACGACGGCCTTCTTCACCTGTAAGGGCATTTTCGTAAAGCTTTTCTATGCCTTCAATACCCTTACCATCAATATTTGTGAAGCCAATAATATGCGCAGTTACTTCGCCTGCGGGATAATAGCGTTTTGACTCGTCGAGTAAATGAATGCCTGGTAGGCGTAAATCACCAATGTAATTTGCCACTGCGGGGGTTACTTGACGCTTTAAATATACAAAGCGGCGCGTTGGATCGTTTAGCAAGCGTGAGTTTATTTTTTTAGGTTCTAAACGTAAAACATCGGCAAGCTCACGCCAGCGCAAATCGTTTTTATAATAAAGTGCAGTACGCTTATCTAGCTCAGCAGCATTTTCTGCTAATGTTTGGTGATCTTCACCATTTTTACGTGCTTGCCTTAGTACTTTAGATACCAATGATTTGTGCAGTGCTTTGGGGTCTGCATACACACTCACTACAGGTACACTTACCGCTAATTCTTTACCATTGCGGTCAAATATCATGCCTCGTTGTACATGCAGCTTTTCAACTCGCACCGTACGCTTATCGCTTTCTGAGCGGGCTTTATCTGGTTCTAATATTTGCAAATAAGCAGCACGGGCTACGAGTGTTACAAACACTAAAAACACCACTGCGCAAACTAAAGTAAAGCGCCATGTGATTAAATTATTAACCGGTTTTTTGCCGCGAGTTCTCATTGTAGTATTATCACCTGCTCATCTTGGCTGGTTGGCCGTTTCATTTTTAACTGCGATATAGCAACTTCTTCAATGCGTGCATGCTGAGAGTAAAACTCTTCTTCTACTAATAAGTAACGCCACTCTAAATCTAATTCGTCGCGTTGTTGCAGTAACGAGTCTTGCTCGATAAGTTGCCCTCGCGCAAGGTGCGTTATTTGCACCAAAGTTAAACTAGAAGCGAGTATCACAACCAATAAGGCCGAGGTAAGCTTATTAGCACCTAGGCCTTTAATTATTTCAAAAAATAAATTAGGTTGACGATAGCTCGCTTTTTTACTCATCCCAGCCTCTGCGCAATCCTAAGTACAGAGCTACGTGAACGTGGGTTACGCTCTACTTCTGCAGCGCTTGGCTTAATGGCTTTACCCACAGCTTTTAATGTCAAATTTTGATTTATTTGTGCGTCAGTTAAAGGTAAACCTCGAGGTAGCGTCTCGCCACGGCTTTGCTTTCTAATAAATTGTTTTACAATACGATCCTCTAAAGAGTGGAACGAAATAACAACTAAGCGACCACCTGGCTTAAGAACTTTAATCGCAGATTGTAATGCTGTTTGAATTTCTTCTAATTCACTATTTATATAAATGCGAATAGCCTGAAAAGTTCGTGTAGCTGGGTGTTTAAATTTATCTTTAACCGGTACCGCTTCATCTACCAAGTCGGCAAGCTGCTTAGTGGTGGTAATTGGCGTATGTTCGCGAACTTCCAGCACTTTGTGCGCAATGCGCTTACCAAACTTTTCTTCACCTAGTTTTTTAATAACATGGGTAATATCGTCAAGTTCAGCTTCGGCCAGCCACTGTGCAGCACTGCGCCCTGTGGTTGGATCCATGCGCATATCTAGCGGGCCATCTTTCATAAAGCTAAAGCCACGCAGTGCATCGTCAAGCTGTGGCGACGACACGCCAATATCAAGTAAAATGCCATCAACTTTGCCAATCAGATCGTTTTGCTCAGCCACATCGTATAGGTTTGAAAAGCGTGTATGAGCAATTGCAAAGCGTGGATCATCTGCAAATTTTTCAGCCGATTTAATTGCTTGTGGATCTTGATCTATGGCCTGTAGGCGACCTTCACTACCAAGGCGCGCTAATATTTGACCTGAATGACCGCCACGTCCAAAAGTGCCATCCATGTATATACCGTCTGGCTTAATTGCAAGTGCATCTATGGTTTCGTCCATAAGCACGGATACGTGTTCAAATTGTGCTGTCATTAGCTATTGTTTGCCTTTTATTGTGCCGTTAGAGTGTGAAATTATCTAAATCTGGGTGTGGTTCAAAATCACCAAGCCTTTCAAGCTCTGTATCTTGGCGCATTTGCTGATGCCAACGCGCTTCATCCCATATTTCAAATTTATTCATTAAACCAACTAGCATGATTTTTTTGCCAAGATCTGCATGGGCGCGCAAAGAAGGCGCTAGCAAAATCCGGCCATTTTTATCAAGTTGATATTCAGTAGCATTACCCAGCAACATGCGCTGCATACGACGGGCTCGTGGGTTCATATTAGATATTTTTGCTAGGCGGCTTTCTATTTCTTGCCATTGTGCCAATGGATATAACCATAAACACGGCTCATTTAATGCGACGGTACAAATAACCGTTCCCTGATCTTCAGACAATAGATCGTCTCGGTACTTAGTGGGTACCGCAAAACGTCCTTTATCATCCAAACTCAGCGAACTTGCGCCACGAAACATAAAAAGCCTACTTTAAAATTGTTTTAATCAACACTTTTGATTAACCCGATCCATTTTGATCCACTATAAACCACTTTTTACCACAGTGCTCCAGTTTAGGGCTTGACAAGGCTTTTTGTCAAGTAATCAGGCTTCCTTTAACGCGTCTCAAAGCTAGAAAAAATAAGGCTTAGCGTAAAGCGATTGAATTAAGTGGGAAAAAATGGAATTCGTGGTGAGATTTTTTCTTATCATTTTAAGTAACCTTTCGTTTACACTTTTTGCTTACTGAATAACCAGTGAACAATTACAAATTTTAAGGCGTGATTTAGCCATTTGTAAAATTTACTCAATTATATGGCAATTGTTACGACTCAAGTTAAAGCTGGCCAACCGTAAAACACATATATTAATATAAATCATGTAGTTAAAGTTATTTTAAAGTTGGTTTGATCATTGCAGCTATATACTTACCAATAAATTTTTTTAACTTTATTTTTATTAAGGATTGATTATGGCTACTGCAACAAATACTAAAACATCAACAACTACAGCGACTAAACCTGAAGTTAACGAAGCACCCTTTACAGAAAAAGCAACATCGGCTGCACACGACGCAGTAGATGCACTTTCTAGTAAAGCAGCCGTAGCAGAGAGCAGCGTAAGAAAAGGGGCAACTAGCTCTGCTGAAACACTGAGTGAAAAGCAACTCATTGCCCGTGAAAAACTAGGTGAATATACATCTAAAACACGCACCCTTGCAGCAGAGAACCCATTAGCAACAGCTGGAATTGCATTTGCCGCAGGTATGCTAGTAACTGCATTGTTTCGTCGTAAGTAAACAATGATGAATAATCCACAAACAACAGCGACCAAGGATGGTGACGCTCAAAATCAAACGGCCCAAGACGCGAGCCAAAAGGAAGATTGGCAAGATCATATTGCTAAGCTTTTATCCTATTCTGAGCAAATAAAGGATGACTACAAAACGCAAGGCAAACTTACCAAACAATTAGCAAAAGCTGAGTGGCATTTGTCGCTCAGATCACTTGCACTCATTACTATACTTTTGGGTTGTTTTGCCAGCGGTTTGATTTTGTTGTGGATTGTTTTATTGGGCGCAATTGGCTTTGGAGTTTATGAGTTATTTGCCTCTGTATGGCTAAGTATAGCAACCGCAACTTTACTACAAGTTATAGGCTTAATTTGGCTTTGGAAAAGTGCTATTTATTTAAGTAACAAAATTGGCTTTAGTAAAACATTACGTAGCTTAAAACAGTTATTTAACCTGAACTCTGGTTAAAAGATTTACTAACGTATTGAATCATAGCTATGTTTAAATTTATTTTCTCTAGCCAGAAACTTTCAGTGAAAACAAGACGAATTGACGCGTCAATAGCTGGCCTATTGCAAGTAAATTCAACGCAGTTAGCGCTTAAAGTAGCTGTTTGAGATAGATTTATTATCCAAAGTTCAGGTTATTTAACCTTCAAGGAGATAACAATGCTGGTTAACTATTTAATTCAGTCGCCAAACAAAGCGGTGAATAATCTTAGTAAACAAATGGATTTACAAAGTGAATTAAAACGCCAACATCACATGGCGTTTAAGTACAGATTAAAACGCTTTGCGGTTACCAAAGTTGGTATTTCAAGCGCATTTTTAGCCGGTGCTGTTGTGCAGGCTAGTAGTACTAAATCTGGTTTAATCAAAAAATATGCTTGGCTAGCAAGATTATTAGCTTAATGGATAAAACCAGTGCCGCGCAATAAATAATAGCGCAGCACTAATTGATAGCTTTAGCCTTTGTTAAGCGGCTTAATTGATCATTGATCATAAATCGGCGATTCTAAATATTACCAAACTCACCGTTTTGATAATCACGAATAGCTTGCTGAATTTCAGCTTCAGTGGTCATTACAAATGGCCCCATGTGAGCAATTGGTTGTTGAAGCTCATCACCAGCTAAAATAAGCACACCTGCTCCTTGCTCTGTATATAAGTCAATGTCACTACCTGGTTCTAGTATTAACAGCTGTTTTGCTGCAATAACGTTACCTGCTTGCGTAGTTAACGAACCGGTATGAATAAATAGCATCACTTTTTGCTGGCTCAGTGGTGGCAACTCAAAACGCTGTCCTGCAGGTAAAGTTACATCAGCTAAAGCGGCATTTGCAGCGAGTGTTTGTAGGCTTGATGTTAAAGCCTGATCGGCAAACTGCCATGTGCCTGCCAATGCTTTAAGTGTTACTCCATTATCATTGGTGGCAACTGGCGCAGGATGCGCTGTTGTATCTTGGTAAATTGGTGCGCGCATTTTTTCTGCACTGGGCATATTGATCCATATCTGAAAACCATGTAACCCTTCATTAGCATCTGCCAATGGCATTTCACTATGCATTACCCCTTTACCTGTACTCATCCATTGTACATCCCCTGCTTTTATGGCCTTTTTATTACCCATTTGGTCACGGTGTTCAAAGCCACCTTTAATAATATAGGTAAAGGTTTCCATACCACGATGAGGATGCGCAGGAAAACCGCCAATGTAATCGTTTTTATTATCTGACTTTAGTTCGTCAATCATTAAAAAGGGATCTAGGTGCTTGCCATCAAAACCGGGAATTCTACTAATATTAACGCCATCACCATCTTGGGTTGCGTGCGCACTTAGTTGTTTAATTACTTTCATTTTATTGCTCCAATAAAGTAGATAACACTATTTAAGCACACTGAAAATTTACGTATATATGTTTAATTCGTACCATTTATTCTTTTTAAACGAATTTTAGTTTTTATCCTAAAAAATTACAGTTTGCTATAACTGTTATTAAATGACTTGCTGTTAAAGTAGTTATTACAGCTGATTTTTGATTTAATAAGCAATGCTTTAATCCTTATTATTTATATAGTTATTAAACAAAAAGTTAGCTACAATTATATTTGGCGTAAATCTCTATTAAGGCATTATTATTTTTACCTCTTCACTTAAAAATCAGCTTTACCGTTTGCTTATTTTATTTAGCATTCCTGGGGTCGCTGTGATCATTTTTACGTTATTACTAGAACGTAACTATTCAATTAAGCAAAGTGAGCTACAAGCAACCAATATTGCCAACCGTTTTTCATTACAACAAAAAAATATGCTTGATGATATTGAGCGTTTAGCGCGCTATATCGCACAACAAGAAAGCAAGCATGATGAGCTGCTAACCACCTGCCCTGACTATTTTGAGCTATTTAAGTCACTCTACAATAATGTTGCTAATATTGGCATGATTGACTTGCAGGGGAATATTAGTTGCGCCACATCGGGGCAAGTAAAAAATATAAATATTGCAGATAGAGATTATTTTAAAAATGCATTAAATAGCGACATGCTATCTGTAGGCTATTTTCAGCTAGATCGAAGCTTACAAACAACAACGGTGAATTTTGCGCTGTCGTTAAAAAATACCGCAGGGGTTACCAAAGGCGCTGTTATAATTGTGATTGCCTTAGATTGGTGGAATGCAGCAATAAATGAAATTAACTTACCTGATGGATCGTTAGTTGCCATTGTTGACTCTAACACTAAAATTTTAGCTCACTACCCAAAAAACACTGCTTTAATAGGTAATAGCATTGCCCAAAGTTATGTGGAGTCGATGCAGGCTGATTCTCATTTTATTACAGATGAGCAAGGTGTTATCCGTATTTTTTCTCGCTCAACTATTTATAACGATCCACATAATAACAACTTAGATATTTATATTGGTTTACCCGTCACCGATGTTTTAGCACAAATAAATCATAACTTTATAATCTCTTTAACTGTATTTATAATCTTTTTATTACTGCTAACATTTATTGCCTACAAACTACTTAAAGTAAGTATTTTTACACCTATTAATAACCTAACTAAAGCAACCGACAGCTTAGCAAATGGCGTTATGCCATCTGAGCAAAATGACACTCCTAACAGCCCCGAACTCAAGGTTTTATATCAACGCTTTAAAATAATGGCTGAAACTCGCTTAGCTACTGAGGCTAACCTTAAAAATAAACACGATGAGTTAACCAGTTTATTAAGTGCGCTGCCAGATAGTTACTTAAAGATTAACAACAAAGGTGATGTTTCTAATATTGGGGGATCATTTAATATTCCTGATGTTACGCAATCGGTAAACAACTTAACTTTAGCTAGTTTTGTTACTGAGCGTAATGCACAGTTAATTCTCAATAACCTCCCTACTTCAACTTCAAAAAGCTCAAATAACTTAGAGTTTACCTTGCAAAGCCAAACTGATATTAAAAGCTTTGAAGCCAGAATAAACCCAATGCAAACTAACCATGAGTTTGTAGTAGTGCTACGCGATATAACCCAGCGCAAACAAAATGAAGAAGCCCTACACTTAGCGTCGCTTGTGTACGGTAACAGTAGTGAAGGAATGGCTATAACCGATGAAAATGGCATTATATTCGATGTTAACCCTGCTTTTAGTAAAACCACGCTTTTTTCTAAAGAAGAAGTAATTAATAAAACGATCAGTGTTTTGTCCTCTGGCAAGCACGATAAGATATTTTATCAGGCTCTGTGGGCAGAACTAACAAGCACGGGGCGTTGGCAGGGAGAAATTATTAATCGCCGTAAAAATGGTGAGCTTTACGTGGAATGGTTAACTATAGATACTGTGTATGATGACAATAACATGCCGGTTCGTCGTATAGCCATATTTACAGACTTAACAGAAAAAAAACAAGCCGATGCGCTTATTTGGAAACAAGCTCACTTTGATCACCTTACTGACTTACCGAATCGATTAGAGTTAAAAAAACGTTTAAATGAATGTTTTACGCGTGTAGAAAATAATGCCGAGCAACTGGTTATTATGTTGCTCGACATAGATCACTTTAAAGACGTTAACGACACTTTAGGGCACCATTATGGTGATGCTTTACTTAAATTTGTGTCGCAGCGTATTTTAGAGTCAGCAAAAAATGCCGAGTTTGTTTCCCGCATTGGCGGCGACGAATTTGTAATCGTATTTAGTAAAATTAAAGAACAGCATATAAAGCAAATAGCTGAAAATATTTTACTTAGCTTGTCATCGGCTATTTATATTGAAAACGAAGAGTTGTTTATTAGTGCCAGTATAGGTATTGCCTCAGCCCCTAATGATGGCGAAAATACTGAGCAGTTACTCAAAGCAGCCGATCAAGCAATGTATAAAGCAAAAGTTAATGGCCGTAATGGCTTTGAATTTTTCTCCCATGACATGCGCGAAAAAGCGCAAATGCGCATGCTGCTACTTAAAGAATTACGAACAGCAATAGAGCTTGAGCAGTTTGAATTGTTTTATCAACCTATCGTCTGCCTAAAAGACTTGCACGTACACAAAGCTGAAGGATTAATTCGTTGGCGTCACCCTGAAAAAGGCTTAATAAGCCCTGCTGACTTTATTCCGTTAGCTGAGGAAACCCGACAAATAAATATACTTGGGCAATTTGTTTTCTCCCAAGCATTACAAACACTCAATGATATAAAAGCACACATAACCAATGATTTTCAGCTGAGCGTTAATGTATCGCCAATACAGCTATCTACCCCAGATAGCGGGATAGATGAGTGGGGAGCTATGCTTAATGCAGCAAACCTGCCTGCATCATCAATTGTTGCTGAAATAACAGAAGGCTTAATGGTCAACCCTGAGGCTTTAACACAAAGCCGTTTAAAGGCACTGGTTCAGTCGGGAATGCAATTAGCCCTTGATGATTTTGGCACCGGTTACTCTTCTCTCGCTTACTTACAAGAAATGGATACCGACTACCTTAAAATAGATAAACGCTTTGTTGATAACATTAATAAAGGTAGCCAGGAGCTGGTATTGTGCGAAACCATTATCGTTATGGCGCATCAGTTAGGGTTAAAAGTAATTGCTGAAGGAATAGAAACCAAGCAGCAAATGCAACTGTTACTTGAAGCTGGTTGCGACTATGGGCAAGGCTATTTATTTTCAAAACCCTTACCTAAAGAGCAGTTTATGAGCTTACTAACCACAAGCCAAATCATTGCACTAAAATAACCACAGCGTTAGGCACCAAACATTACCCAAGTACTCTATTATGAGTACTTGTAAAGTTACTTACCTATTAAGCTCTTTCACATCAAGATGATCGGCAACATAGGCTCCGCGCTCACCTCTTTTCTTATCTGGGCCTATTGTACTATCTATTGCAGTTTGTTGCTCTGAGGCAGCATTAATTGTCGCCCCTAAAATTACAATATAAGCACTAATGTATAGCCACATCAGCATAATAACCACCCCACCTAACGAGCCATAAGTTTCGTTATAACTGGCAAATTTCGATACATAAAATGAAAAACCAATTGAAGCGACTATCCATAAAATTGTCGCAATAACAGATCCTAAGGTGATCCAACGCCATTTAGCAGGTTTACGATGCGGCGCGTAACGGTATAAAAGCACTAAGGCAAAGTTAAAAGTAAATGCTAATAATGGCCATGAAATAAACGTGATGAGTAAATCTATATTTTCTTTTAATCCCACTAAATTAAGTACTACCGGTAAAATACCAATAATTAACAGCGCAAAAATAGCCACTACAATAGCGCCAATCGAAAACAGAAAGCGTACAAGTTGTGCTTTAAAAAATGAGCGTTTTTCATATTCCTGATAACTTATATTACAGGCTGTAATTAATGCTTGGCTGCCCTTTGAACTACTCCAAATAGTTAATATTAATGTGCCAATTGCGCTCAAACTCAAGCTAGTACTTGAGCTTTGGGCGATACTGGCTATTTGCGACAAAATTAACTCTCCGGTACTCTCTGGTAGCAGCTCAATTACCTGACTTAAATGCGCCCCTATATCTGTAGGTGATGCAAAATAGGCATAAATAGATACAAGTGCAGCAAGCGCCGGAAAAATAGCCAGTAACGCATAAAATGCCACGCCAGCGGCCACTAACGATAAATTATCACGACTCATTTGAGTAAAAATACGCTTAGTAATATCCCACCAACCAAGCAACGGAATATTTACTGGTTGCTGTGCATCTTGACCACGTTTTACATCGCTCATTTTAACTCCTTTGTTATATAGCAGTAAGAGAGCAAAATGTTTGCCAACACCAATGCGCTTGGTATTAAACTTGCTATTATTGTTTATAAAGATGATTTAACACGGATAACCCCCATGCTCAGTGCTTTAAATAACATTATAACTGCAGTTAATGCAGCCCCTGCTACTCCAAGCATTAAAGCCGATGTATTGTCGTGGGCGTTTTTGCAAGAGCAAAGCATGCAATTCCTACATGTAGTAGTGCAAACCTTACCCACCCTATTTTTAGGGATTATTATAGTTGTAATAAGTTACATCCTTGCCAGGCCGTTATCACGCCTATTAATTAAACCTATTGAATATTTAACCGATAGTGCACTTATTCATCTGGTTATAAGACGAAGTATAAGTATTTTAATCCTACTATTGGGTATTTACTTATTTTTACGTTTAGCTGGGCTGACACAGTTTGCCGTAGCTATAATGAGTGGCACAGGTTTGATAGGGCTTATTCTCGGTTTTGCATTTAGAGATATTGCCGAAAATTTTATAGCTAGTTTATTATTAAGCATACAACGCCCTTTTAAAATAGATGATGTAATTGAGGTAGAAGGCCGCCTCGGCATAGTTAAAAAAGTAACCGCTCGCGCAACCACTTTAGTTGACTACGACGGTAACCATATTCAAATACCTAATGCCACTGTGTACAAAAATATTATTAAAAACCTCACTGCCAACCCTAAAATGCGCGGCAAAGTAGAAATAGGCATAGGGTATGATAACGATATACGCAGCGCACAAACCCTAGCCCTCACAATTGCAAACCAACAAAACGCAGTATTAACCGATCCACCTGCGCAGGTATTAATTAAAAACCTAGGCTCATCAACAATTAACTTTACGTTATTTTTTTGGGTTAATAGCGAGCAGTTCAGTACCGCTAAAGTGGCCTCACAGCTAATGCGAGAATTAGTAAACGAATTTACTAGTCATAACATCAGCATGCCAGACGATGCCAGAGAACGCATTATACTTAGCGATCCTAACCTTGAAGCTGTAACCCCAGAAAAAAGTGAGCCTATAGCGCCAACTAAAAAAGTATCAGAAACACAAGCTCAAGCCAAAAACTTAGATGACGTAAGTAGCGACACCGATGAAATACGCGAGCAAGCAGATCAATCCCGCGATCCCGAGCAAGGTAAAAATATTATCTAGTTAAAAATCAGGGAGCTAGTTTTATAAGGTCGTATCAGGTTATATCGAGCCTACTTTTATTTTAGACACAAAAAAGCCCGCAGTTTGCACTGCGGGCTTTTTATTGAATGAGTGAGTTAGCCGTATAAGCCGGGTTCTGTCCTTTCCGAAGAAAGTGATAATCATTCGTCTAGGCCATAAATCGCTCTATGGCTCAAGCAACCTACCCGGTTCCAACGTGGGCCACGCCATAAGGAACCCTATTTGGTCTTGCTCCGAGTGGAGTTTACCTTGCAACCGACTATTACTAGCGGCCCGGTGCGCTCTTACCGCACCCTTTCACCCTTACCAATCCGAAGATTGGCGGTCTTCTCTCTGCTGCACTTGTCGTGGGCTCGCGCCCCCCAGCCGTTAACTGGCACTCTGCCCTATGGAGCCCGGACTTTCCTCCCCCTGATCATTTTCGTCACAGGCAGCGATTATCTTGGCTAACTCGGCGCGGATTATACCTGAGGATAATGCCAAGCGCAGTAAAGATTTACCCTTTTTCGTCAATTATTGTTTTATACAGCGCATTTTTTTTCATACCAAAGTAATCGGCTACAATACCGCAGGCTTTTTTCATTGGCATTTCGCTTTCAAGCAGCGCTAGCATTTTACGTGCTTCAGGCGGTACGTCGTCTATTAGCTTAGGTTTACCCGGCAACATGAGTACTATTTCGCCGCGCTGCTTGGTAGGATCGTTAGTTAAAAATGCTTTTAACTCACTCACACTGCCATTAAAAAATGTTTCAAAGGTTTTAGTCAGCTCTTTAGCAAACACCACTTGCTGATCATCGCCAAGTGCCTCGGCTAAGTCATCAAGGCTTGCCATAATACGATGGGTACTTTCATACATTATGCTAGTAATGCCAGAATTAACTGCATCAATAAAAAATTCTTGGCGTGCTTTACTTTTTGCTGGTGTAAAACCAACAAATTGAAAGCGATCAGTTGGTAAGCCAGAACAGCATACAGCGGTTATTGCAGCGCATGCTCCAGGAATGGGTGTAACATGTGCGCCTTGCTCGCGGCATAAATTAACCACCGCATAACCAGGATCGCTGATCAAAGGTGTGCCTGCGTCTGATACTAAGGCTATATTTAAGCCTTGATTGAGCTGATCGATAATTTGTTGTGCTTTTTGCTTTTCGTTATGATCGTGTAAAGCAAAGGTTTTAGCCTTGATACCAAAGTGGCTAAGTAGCTTGCCAGTATGGCGTGTGTCTTCAGCAGCGATTAAGTCAACTTGCGATAATGTCGCGATTGCACGCTGACTTAAGTCGTCATAATTGCCAATTGGGGTGGCTACAATGTAAAGAGTGCCAATTTTCTGTGAATTCTCCTCATTTAACATTGAGGTCTCCTGCGTCAGTCAGTAATATAAGCAAATCGCGTTAACGTATTGGGAAATCATTGTGCGACTTAAACTAGTTAGTCTATTAATTATATTGTCAGGGTTATCGGCGTGTAGCACAACCGAAAAACCAACTAAAAACAGTGATAACTTCAGTAACAGTGCCAATGCACTAAAAAACCAAGCTAATAGTGCGTTATCTATCTACCAATTGGCGCAAAACCGCCAAGGTGCCGATAAAATACAGCTACTTTATAGTGCCCGCGATGCTGCAGTGAATGAGCAAAGTTGGTCGTTATTAGAAAAGGTATGCGGTGAGTTAGAATTAACCCCAAGTGTTGATCAGATTCAAAATCGGCTTTATATTGCGTTTGCGCAAAAGCAGCAAAATAAAAACGCTCAAGCGTTAGTTATTTTGCAGTCTTTAGATGGTCAACTTAAACAGCCTGAACATTTTGCCTGGCATCAATTTTTAACCGCCAGTGTGTATGCATCGCAAGACTTTGCGAAACGCGCAGCCCCTTACTTTTTTGCAGCGTCTGAGTCTGCTACTAAAAACAATATTGATATTGCACAGCTAAACCAAAACTTATGGGATAACTTAAAAAAGCTTTCCTCTTATACACTTGAACGCTTTAACAGAGGGTCGGTTATTCAACAAGGTTGGGTTAACCTTGCTTTGTACCATCAAGTTTATGCTGGCAGTGCCGTTGAACTTGACCAAGCTATTAATAATTGGTTGAGACGCTACCCCGGGCACCCTGCTAAAGTAGTTTTATCTAAACAAGATGAGTTAGTGAATGACTTAACGCCTGTAATAATAGAGCGTTTAGTTGTACTACTGCCGCAATCTGGTGCTAATGAACGCTTAGGTGATGCACTTAAAGCCGGCGTGCTCGCAGCACTTGATCAGCAAAGCATTAATGAAACCATTTTTATTGATGAAAACAGTGATGTTGATGAAATTACGGCTAAAATAGCGCAAATAAAACCCGACTTTGTTGTTGGTCCACTGTTAAAAGCGAATATAGATAAACTTGCTAATGCGCAAGTGCTTATAGACATACCTACTATGCATTTAAATACCTTTGATGGTGAGCGGCTTTCGTTACAGCACTACTTTTTTGCCCTTAATCCCGAGCATGAAGTACAACAAGCATTAGAGCACTTTTTAGCTCAGGGCTACCAAAAGCCTATGTTACTTGCGCCTAATAATGCAAACGGGCAGCGTTTGGTTGATTACTTTAACCTGCAGTGGCAACGCTATAGCGAAACCAAACCACAAATTGGCTTTTATAACAGTAATCAAGACATGCCTGATACGATTACCAGCTTACTTGAGGTTGATAAAAGTAAAGAGCGGATCAAAACCGTTAAAACTTTATTTAAGCAAGAAGTCGAAAACGAAACACGCTCGCGCAGCGATATAGACGCTATTTATATTTTAGGCGATGCAATAGAAACCCGTTTAATAAAGCCGTATTTAGACGTTAATGTAAGTACATTTGCTGATAGGATCCCGCTTTATGCTAGTTCTAAAAGCCATAGTAGCCAAATTGATCGTACCGATAAAGGCGACTTAGATGGCTTATACTTTACCGAACTTCCTTGGATGTTAAAGTCGCAAATTAAACAGCATAATCTTCGCCAGCAATACGAAACATTGTGGCCAGAGCACGCCGATATAAGTCAGCGTTTATTTGCTATGGCCTACGATGCAGTAACTATATTGCATGACATCAAACAACTAAGTCTTTCCCCTGGGAATCAGTTTAGCGGTTTAAGTGGTAAGCTCTCGGTTAATACCAGCGGGCATATTGAACGCACATTAGACTGGGCACAATATACCAATCGTCGGATTAAGGCAGTGCAACTAAAAACACAACGCCCTGTACCATTATTTATGCAATCAGCCAGTGACTTATACATTACCGAATAACTAAGGGGGCGACATGTCTTGGTTTAAACAGCTGTGGCAAAACAGTCGTGAAAAAGGCCAGTATTATGAGCTCCAGGCACAAAAGTATTTAGTTTCTCAAGGGTTAACAGCAATTGAGCGTAACTATTACTGCCCCTTTGGCGAACTTGATGTAATTATGAAAGACGGTAACACTTTGGTTTTTGTGGAAGTTAAGTTTCGTAAAAACCACGCTCGCGGCGGCGCTAATTACGCATTAAGTATACAAAAACAAGCACGCTTAAAACGCAGTATTTATCATTACTTAGCCGCTAAAAACCTAACAAATCAGCCGTTAAGAATCGATTATGTAGCAATCACTGGAGAGCCGTCTATGCATATTAACTGGCTCAAAAACGTATTTTAAAAACAAAGAACTAGGTATAAATTGTTGGTATTCTATGCAAGACACAATTAAAGAAATTTTTACAGAAAGCATTCAGGTACAAATAGCAGCGGGTGAGGTATTACCCAGTGCATTAGAGTCAGCCGCTTTTACCATTGCTCAAAGCCTGATCAACGGCAATAAGCTTATTTGTTGCGGTACAGCTAACTGCCATATGCTTGCTCAACACATGGCAGGTGTTTTAGTTAATCATTATGAAACCGAGCGCCCTTGCCTGCCTGCTATTGCGTTATCGCAAGAGAGTATTAACTTAGGGCAAAGTACTCAGGTTGACGATTACGACACGTTTGCTCGTCAAGTACGTGCCTTTGCTCAACAAGGTGACTTACTGCTGGCACTGGCTATTAATGGTAATGAAAAACAAATTATTTCAGCGGTAGAGGCGGCACTAACTAAGGATATGAAGGTCATAGTTATGGTTGGTGATGACGGCGGTGAGCTAGTTGGTTTACTTGGCCCTAATGATGTTGAGATTAGAACGCCTTCTAAACGCCCAAGCCGTATTATCGAGTCGCATTTAGTTAACTTACATTGTTTAAGTGAACTGGTTGATTTAACGCTTTTCCCGCAGGATGAAAATTATGTTTAAACGCTCCCTTATTATTTTAGGCACGGTTGTATTACTGCAAGGGTGTGCAGCCGCAGTGGTTGCTGGTACTGCTAGTGCAATAACAGCTGCAAACGATCGTCGCACAATTGGCTCTCAGATCGATGACAGCAATATTGAAATAAAAGCTAGCATTGCAATTAGTGAAGTAGATCGCTTGCAGAAATTTGCTCATATTAGCGCTGTAAGCGTTAATGGCATTGTTTTATTAGTTGGCCAAGTTGCCAATGAAGAAATGAAAAACGAAGCTAATAGAGCCATTGAGAGTGTTGCTGGCATTCGAAAAATACATAACCAAATTCGTATTGGTTCAAATATTGGGGTGACTACCCAAACTCATGACTCTTGGTTAACCTCAAAAGTAAAAGCACAGCTATTAACCGCTAAAAATATTAGCAGTAATAATATTAAAGTAGTGACTGAAAATGCCGAAGTATTTTTGATGGGTTTAGTTTCTGACGCAGAAGCAGAGCAAGCAGTAAATATTGCGCGTAATGTATCGGGTGTTGAGCGCGTAATTAAAGTATTTGAATATTTGTAAAGATAGTAGGTTCGAGGAATATAAAAGCCTTGTAGTTAACACTGCAAGGTTTTTTATACCGGTGGGAAACCCCGCCGTTACAACAATCAACCTTAACCCACGTCTCGCAGCCCACTCCCGCAAACTTTAAGGCATAAAGCCTTAAGCTAAACTTTGTGCTTGGCTTAATCTCTACCTAATACCTAATACCTAATACCTAATACCTAATACCTAAAACCTTTTACTTTTATACAGACATAAAAAAACCGCTTATTAGCGGTTTTTCTTTTATCATTAACAGATTATAAAATGTATTATTTTATAACACGTAAATGCGAACCTTTTTTCTTTTCAGGCTTTTCTGGTGGTGTTTCGTCAACATAATTTGCTGATGAATCAACACTTTCAAAATCTGGAGCAAAATCGTCTTCGTCCTCTAAAAACTCATCTGCTGTAAAGACCGTACCCTCGCCATTTTCACGCGCATATATTGCAAGTACAGCCCTTAAAGGCACATACACTTGCATTGGCTGACCACCAAACCGCGCGCTAAAGCTAAGTTGCTCATTATCTAACGAAAACTGAGTTACCGCTGAAGGACTTATGTTTAATACAATTTGTCCGTCTTGCACAAACTGTGTTGGCACTTGTACTGCAGGGTAATCAGCGTCAACCACTAAATGTGGCGTGCATTCGTTATCAACGATCCAATCAAAAAAAGCGCGTAATAAGTAAGGACGATTAGGCGTCATTATAAACGGATCTCACGCTCAGTTTCAGTTAAAGAAGCTTGGAATGACTCACGCTCAAATAAGCGGATCATATACTCTTTAAGCTCTTTAGAACCTGCACCGTTAAGCTCAATACCAAATTCAGGTAAACGCCATAATAGTGGAGCAAGGTAACAATCTACTAAGCTAAACTCTTCACTCATAAAGTAAGGTGCTTCGCTAAAGATTGCTGCAACCGCAAGCAATGCTTCTGTTAACTCTTTACGAGCTTGAGCAGCATCTGGTGCGTTGTTAGTGATTTTGTCAGCTAGGCTGTACCAATCAGTATCAATACGGTGCATCATTAAACGGCTACGGCCACGCATTACCGGGTAAACAGGCATTAGTGGAGGATGAGGGAAACGTTCATCAAGGTATTCCATGATGATATTTGCCTGATATAAACCAAGCTCACGGTCAATCAGTGTTGGCACTGTACCGTAAGGGTTAATTTCGTGAAGTGCCTCTGGCAGGTTATCTTTTTCAGCCAAATGAATATCTACACTTACACCTTTTTCAGCAAGTACAATGCGTACTTGGTGGCTATACATACAGTTAGCACCAGAAAAAAGGGTCATTACAGGGCGCTTATTGGCAGCTACGGCCATGCCTACCTCCATTAAATAACTAAAACAGCAATAGGGGCTTAAGCCCCTATTGCAAAATTACCTTTAAACATGTTCAAACTTAATGAACATCTCTCCAGTATTCTTTCTTAAGCATAAATGCCAAGATAAATAGGATGAATAAAAATCCAATTACCTTAATACCTATTGCTTCTGACTCAAGACGTGAAGGTTCACCCACGTACTCAAGGAAGTTGGTTAAATCGCGAGCAGCTTGGTCGTATTCATCTACACTTAATTCACCTGAGCCATCAGTTTCAGTAGCAATAATTCTGGTCACAGTATGACCATTCACTTCTACTTCTTCTGTAATAGCTGTTGGTAAGCCTTGTAGTTCTTGCAGAACATGCGGCATACCTACAGATGGAAACAATGTATTGTTTACGCCAAATGGACGTGACTCATCTTTGTAGAACGATTTTAAATACGTATATATCCAATCAGAACCACGAACACGTGCAACGTTAGTTAAATCTGGTGGCGCAGCACCAAACCACTTTTCAGCATCTTCTTTCGCCATCGCATTGGTAATATGGCTACCTACTTTTGAACCGTCAAAAATTAACTGTTCTGCGCCAATTTCCGTTGGAATACCGATATCACGAAAAGTACGTTCATAACGCTGGTATTGCATTTGATGACAAGCAACACAATAGTTCATGAACAATTTAGCACCGCGTTGCAACGAAGGCTGATCTGTTAGGTCATTACCAGCATCTAATAATGCCACTGAAGGACCTGCAGCCATTGCCGGCAACACATTAATTGATAAAGCAAATAAACCAATAAGTAGCTTTTTCATCATTTCAGTAACCTCTCAGGCAATGGCTTAGTTTTTTCATTCTTACTGTATACAAATAACAGTACGAAGAACATAAAGTAAGTCACAGTACATATCTGCGAAACAATTGTTTTCATGTCAGTTTGTGGTGTTGCACCAACCCAACCTAAAAGAACAAAAGTAACAACAAAGCCTGCAATGTTCCATTTGTGGAAACCACAACGGTAACGAACTGAGCGAACTGAACCACGATCTATCCAAGGTAATAACGCAAGCACTACAATAGATGCACCCATTGCTGCAACACCCATTAACTTATCAGGGATCGCACGTAAGATTGCATAAAATGGCGTAAAGTACCAAACTGGAAAAATATGCTCTGGTGTTTTCAGCGGGTTAGCCGCTTCAAAGTTTGGCGCTTCTAAAAAGAAACCACCCATGGCTGGCATAAAGAACACCACCCAACAGAACAATATTAAGAAACCAACCACACCCACAATATCTTTTACTGTGTAATAAGGGTGGAACGGGATCGCATCAAGAATATCTTTTTTATCAGTATAATATTCATGGAACTTAAACTTAGGTTTATCTTCTTCAGCTACCGTACCTTTTTTACGCTTGTTATCTACGCCTTCAGGGTTATTTGACCCTACTTCATGTAGTGCAACTATGTGTAAAAATACTAAAATCACGATAACTAATGGTAAAGCAATAACATGCAATGCAAAGAAGCGGTTAAGCGTTGCACCCGATATTACGTAATCACCACGGATCCAAAGTGTTAAATCATCACCTATAACCGGAATTGCTCCAAATAGTGAAATGATTACCTGTGCACCCCAAAATGACATTTGCCCCCATGGTAATAAGTACCCCATGAATGCTTCGGCCATTAGCGCTAAGAAAATAAACATACCAAATACCCACAGTAATTCCCGTGGTTTTTGATAAGAACCGTAGATCATGCCACGGAACATATGTAAATATACAACGATGAAAAACGCTGATGCACCGGTTGAGTGTAAATAACGTAATAACCAGCCATAATCAACATCACGCATGATGTATTCAACTGATGCAAACGCCCCCTCAGCAGAAGGTACATAGTTCATAGTTAACCAAATTCCTGTAAGAATTTGGTTAACTAGTACTAACATAGCTAGTGAGCCAAAGAAGTACCAAAAGTTAAAGTTTTTAGGTGCTGGGTACTGTGCAATATGCATGTTCCAGACACGTGTCAATGGTATACGGTCGTCTAGCCAACCAATAATCTTACCAAACATTAGGCCACTCCTTGTTCTTCGCCCACTAATATAGTGGTTTCATCAAGAAAAGTGTATGGTGGTATTTCTAGGTTTAATGGTGCAGGTACCGATTGGAATACACGGCCAGCCATATCAAACTTAGAACCATGACATGGACAGTAAAAACCGTCGTCAGTCCCTTCCACTTTTTCACCAAAGCCACCTTGTAAAAAGCTAGGTGAACATCCTAAATGAGTACAAATACCTACAGCCAAAAATATTTCTGGACGCAATGAACGGTAATCATTTGTTGATGATTCTAATTGTTGTGGCTCTTGCGAATGCGGGTCACGAAGTTGATCTTCATGTCCTTTCATTTGCTCAAGCATTTTTGGGGTCCGTGATACAACCCATACAGGTTTACCACGCCACTCGACACGTATTAATTGTCCTGGCTCAAGTTTGCTTATGTCTACTTCTACAGGCGCACCCGCAGATTTAGCTCGCTCACTTGGATTCCAAGACGCAATAAAAGGAACAGCAGCCCCAGCCGCACCAACACCACCAACAACAGAGGTAGCTATGGTTAAAAAGCGACGTCGGCCATTGTCTACAGGCGCATTGCTCATCCACTTATCTCCACTATGATTCTCAACACTTGCTATATTGAGAACATCAGTTACAGCAGGTTAATTTTTTTGAATTATAAAATAGAAACGATCATATTTAAATCCTTGTTTAAAACAAGGTTACTCACAGCCCCATGCTCGAATAATCCTGACTTGCTCAAAAAATAGATTAAGTTAGCTCGAGTATGAAGCCGAATGACTATCATATCGCTTCTGTAAAAATAATATACTGACTCAGGTCAACCTCACCAAAACAAGCAGTAACAACTGCATTTGCTAGGGCTAAACCTGCTCACATTATTTGCCAGCCAATTGTAGCAAAAAAATTCACCAATTAACTGATGGATTTAAACTAATTACGATAATTATTTAACTTTTTTAGTATTCACTGAGTGTTTTTTTACTTTTGCTCATTAAACACGCTGAGTTTATCAATTACCTATCGTCAAAGTTACCATTTATTATATCGCGAAAAACAAAAAACCCAGCATAAGCTGGGTTTTTGAATTCTTGATAACGTAAATATTAACGTTTTGAGAACTGTGGACGCTTACGCGCTTTCTTAAGACCCACTTTCTTACGTTCAACTTTACGTGCATCACGAGTTACGAAACCTGCTTTACGAAGTTGTGGACGTAGTGACTCGTCAAACTCCATAAGTGCACGAGTAATACCGTGACGGATTGCACCAGCTTGACCAGTTGTACCACCACCAGAAACGGTGATGTGAAGATCAAACTTTTCAGTCATATCAACAAGCTCTAGAGCTTGATGAACAACCATACGTGCTGTTTCGCGACCAAAGTACTCTTCTAAAGAGCGCTTGTTGATTACGATGTTACCAGTACCTGGGCGTAAGAACACGCGAGCACTAGAACTTTTACGACGACCTGTACCGTAGTATTGATTTGCCATGATGGTGCTCCTTAAATGTCTAGAACCTGAGGCTGTTGTGCAGCATGGTTATGCTCAGTACCTGTGTAAACTTTAAGTTTACGGTACATAGCGCGGCCTAAAGGACCACGTGGCAACATGCCTTTAACAGCTTTTTCGATGATCATTTCAGGCTTTGCAGCTTGAAGTTTATCAAAAGTAGTAGACTTAAGACCACCTGGAAAACCAGAGTGTGAATAGTACACTTTGTTTTTGAATTTGTTACCAGTTACAGTAACTTTTTCAGCGTTGATAACGATGATATAATCACCAGTATCTACGTGCGGTGTATATTCAACTTTATGCTTACCGCGTAGGCGGAGAGCGATTTCAGTAGCGATGCGACCTAAAGTTTTACCTTCAGCGTCAACTACGTACCAGTCACGTTTTACTGTTTCTGGTTTAGCAACAAACGTTTTCATTTATAAAAATCCAATGTTTTTCAATTAAAACCACAAGTAGTTAATATTAACTACTGCTCTAAGTTTGCTATAACCCCTTCGAGTTTTAGACTTTTGCGCCGCTCACAAGTGGCTAGACTATATGAAGGCATAGAACGCAACGTGGCAGGAGCGGGAGTATATCAGCACTTTTATTGCATTACTACCGGCGGGTTGTTTTTTCCACAAATTTTTTAACTGCTAGGCACTTTATATTAAAAAGACCTTCGCTGTGTATTGGGCTCTAGCATTGAGCCCCTTCCTCAAAAGAATAAATTAGCCCTAAGGCGCTAACTTTTATGCTAAATGCTCTTTCGCTAAATACTCTAGCGACTGCATTTCTTGTAAGCGACTTATGCAGCGTTTAAACTCAAAGCTTAAATTACCTTGAGTATAGAGCTCTGTAATGGGTTTTTCTGCCGAAATTATTAAAGTCACGTGGCGTTCGTAAAATTCATCTACTAATGCAATAAAGCGTCTTGCTGCGTCGTCATTCACTTGCCCAAATTGTTTTACGTTAGACAAAATAACTGTGTTATATAAACGGCTAATTTCCATGTAATCTACTTGGCTACGCGCGGTTTCACATAATTCGCTAAACTCAAACATTACAACACAATCAGATACTTTACGGGTTTTAATCATGCGCCCTTCAATTTCAATGGCGGTATTAGATTTACCCTGTTCGTGTGATAACTTATCAAAGTATTCAAATAGGTTTTTATCGGCTTGCTCATCGAGTGGGCTGTGAAATATCTCTGCCTGCTCTAAAGTTCTTAATCTGTAATCTATGCCCGAATCGACATTTACTATTTCTGTATTTGCATTAACAAGCGCAATCGCGGGCAAAAAGCGCGCGCGCTGTAAGCCATTTCGATACAACTCATCGGGAATAATATTCGACGTAGCAACTAACACTATGCCACGAGCAAACAGTGCTTCCATTAAGCCACCGAGTAACATAGCATCGGTAATGTCTTGAACGTAAAATTCATCAAAACAAATTATATCGGTTTCGGCTTTAAAAATATCAGCTACTATTTCTAGTGGGTTTTCTTTTTTATTTAATTTTTTAAGCTCGTCATGTACTCGGTGCATAAAGCGGTGAAAATGCACGCGCATTTTACGCTGCCCCGGTAGTGCTTCATAAAAGGTATCAACTAAATACGTTTTACCACGCCCTACTCCGCCCCAAAAATACAAACCTTTTATAGGTGCAGGCTCTGTTTTATTAAATAGCTTTGCAAAAAAACCGGTAGGTTGCGGTTTTGCTTGAGTTAAATCATCATATAAGCGCTGTAAATGACGTACAGCATTTTCTTGTGCTGCGTCGTATACAAAGTCATCACGCTTGAGGTCTTGCTGGTATGTTTGCCAAGGAGTCATATCTATTTACAGTTAAAACGCAGTTTAATTTACAAAGCATATTAACACGCATCATTAGTCAGGGTATATTAGACTTAGTTTGATTTAAGATATTCGTTAGTTATTTTCCCAAAGAGGTGATATTTATGGGTACATTTACATGGGTCGGTTTAGTTATTATTGTTGCTATAGCCGCATTTTTCATCGGTGCATTTGTCACTAAAAAACAGTTCAAGCATGATGAATTAGAAGAGCAGGTTGAACAAGCGAAAAATACGCTAGAGCAATATCGACAAGATGTAGCTGATCACTTAGCAAATACTGGTAAGTTAGTAACTAAAATGAAAGACAATTACGATCAGTTACTTAGCCATGTTGAAGAAACTAATCAGTTGTTACTAGAGGACAGAAATAAAGCACCTGCTGAACCTTTTTTCTCTAAAGAGATGACTGAGCAGTTACAAGCTTCACTTAAAGAGCGCCGCTCAGATCGCTCTAACGCCGATGCACAGCCGGCTGATTACGTATCGGGTGAGTCTGGTTTGTTTGCTGGCGAAGCAAAATCTTCAACAGCATCTTGATGAACTTTTTTTCAACCCCATAGTCTTTAGATATAACAGCTTTGTTGTTTTAAAGGGCCTGTTTTTCTTTCGAGGTTGAATTTGCAGCAGTATGTTTGATTTTTAGGCAAGGCAGAGCCTGTGCCATGTGGTTATTTCACATAAACAGGCGATAACGCAGCATAAATAACAAACATGCGCTGCCCTTGGGTTCGTCCTAGGGGGAATTTACTCATTGTTGCTCGGTTTTTACTTAGCCCACTAGGTTACAAATCTCGCGCCGCGATTAAACCCCCTCTAGATAGAACAAATTACAATCCTGAAAGGTCAACAGGCCCTAAATAAACCGAAAAGGGCTGCTTTTAAAGTAGCCCTTTTTGTTTTCGCTTATCCTAAGTGGAGTAAACCCTGACTATGAAAATGAAATTATCACTTATCAGCGCAGCTATTTTGTCTACTAGCCTATTATTGAGCCCGGTTACGTCTTACGCAAAAATGCCGATTGCAGTAAATGGCCAACAATTACCAACACTTGCGCCTATGTTAGAGCAAATAACCCCTGGTGTTGTCAGTATCCAGGTTTCGGGCTCAAAAGAAATACGTCGCCGCGCCGATCCGCTGGAGTTCTTTTTTGGTAACCCACAACCTCGCAGTCAAAAACGTCAATTTAGCGGGTTAGGCTCAGGGGTTATTATTGATGCTAAGAAAGGTTATGTGGTCACTAACAACCATGTGATCCAAGACGCCGAAAAAATGATAGTCACCCTTGAAGACGGCCGAGAGTTTGAGGCAACCAAAATTGGCACTGATAAAGAGTCTGATATCGCCTTATTACAAATAGATGCAGATGATTTAACCGCAGTAAAGCTAGCTAACTCTGATAATTTACGGGTGGGCGACTTTGCTGTTGCCATTGGTAACCCATTTGGTTTAAGCCATACGGTTACATCTGGCATAGTAAGCGCACTTGGTCGCAGTGGCTTAAATATTGAAGGTTACGAAGATTTCATTCAAACCGATGCCGCTATTAACCAAGGTAACTCTGGTGGTGCATTAGTTAATTTAAATGGCGAGCTAATTGGAATTAACACCGCAATTTTAGGCGCATCTGGCGGTAACGTAGGTATTGGCTTTGCTATTCCTTCTAATATGATGAAAAACTTAGTTGATCAAATTATTGAACACGGTGAAGTTCGCCGTGGCTCGCTAGGAATATCAGGTCGCCCTCTCGATGCTGGGCTTGCCAAAGCACAGCAGCTTGACGTAAAACAGGGCGCGTATGTTATGCAAGTAATGGATAACACTGCAGCCAGCAAAGCGGGCATACAAGCAGGCGATGTTATTATTAGCATTAATGGTAGTGATATTAGCGGCTTTCATGAATTACGCAGTAAAATAGCAACCTTAGGCGAAGGCCGAGACGTTAAATTAGGTATTTACCGCGATGGTAAGATAAAAACCGTTAAAGTAACCCTAGATGGCGCATCTGGTATTACCGCAACAGGCGAAGAATTACACCCTGCATTTCAAGGTGCCACATTAGAAAACGTTAAGAAAAATAACGCTAAGGGTATTGAAGTTAGTACGGTAGATCCGCGCTCTCCTGCAGCGCGTGTTGGTCTTGAAGAAGGTGATATTATTGTGCAAGTAAATCGCCAGCGCGTAGAAAGCATAAATGATATGAACCAGATCATTGAAAACATCAAAGGCAATATTGTATTAGGGGTAAAACGCGGTCGTGAGTCTATATTTGTACTCATTCAATAATTTATAACCGTTAAAATGCAATAAAAGTAACAGCGGCACTTGCCGCTGTTATTTTTTTTGGCCATCATAAAGAGATTGCTCACTAACAATAAGAATCTTGTGCTAAAAATCTTAAAATTTATACTCCCTCCTCTATTTGCAGGCCTAGGTATTGCTTTTTTAGTGGTTTTTTTTAGTCCTAATATGCGCACTGCATTGCTGCCTAATGTGCCACTGCCCAGTGCTATGAGTAGCAACCATTTAAGCTTTTCAGATGCGGTTAAGCGTGCGGCTCCTTCGGTAGTCACCGTTTTTTCAGAAAGTATTTCTAAAGAACCACGCTATAAACGACAAAACACCGTACAAGAACTAGGTTCGGGCGTGATCATGTCGCAAGATGGCTATATTCTTACCAATTATCATGTGATTAATAATGCCGACCAAATACTGGTTATATTAACCGATGGCCGACGCTTTTTTGATGTACAGCTTATTGGTTTTGATACTATTACTGACCTTGCGCTCTTAAAAATTAATGCCGATCACTTACCTGTTATTCCTGTTAACGATGACTACTCATCAAGTGTTGGCGACATTGTACTGGCCATTGGTAACCCTTTAAATTTAGGGCAAACCATTACCCAAGGTATTATTAGCGCCACCGGCAAACAAAAAATCACCGACAGTCCTTATAATAATTTATTGCAAATGGACGCAGCCATTAATGTAGGCAATTCGGGCGGTGCATTAGTTAATTCCAATGGTGATTTAGTCGGTATTACTTCTGCGCAATTTAAAACTCGCGAAAACTTAAACATACAGGGAATATTTTTTGCGGTTCCTTACTCTTTAGTAAAAGAGGTTATGGCAAAACTAATTCGTCATGGCCGAGTGGTTCGTGGCTACTTAGGCTTTGAGGGGACAGCTGTAGATAGCACAGGCAAAGAAGTAAACGACAGCCTAACGCCCGTGGCAGGTATGCGTATTACTAACTTAGACCCACTAGGCCCAGCTTGGCAGGCCGGTATTGAAGAGCAAGATATTGTAATTGAAATAGCAGGACTTTCGGTAGCAAACCCACAAAAAGTGTTAGAAAAAATAGGCAATACCGAACCCGGTAAAGAAATAGAATTTGAGCTGTACCGCAATGGTAAAATAGAAAAAATAATGGTGACGGTTGCAGAGCTTGAAACTAAGCTTTAATAAAAAGGCCGGATAGCAAATTAGCTTATCCGGCCTTTAAAAATACCTTAACTAACTAAATAGTTATTTAACTACTTCTACGTTTAATATTAGCACCTAACGCGCTGAGCTTATCTTCAATGCGCTCATAACCTCTATCAACATGATAAATACGATCAACTATCGTTTCACCTTGCGCCACTATACCGGTTAAAATTAAACTGGCTGATGCACGTAGGTCGGTTGCCATAACTTGGGCACCGCTAAGAGTTTTTGTATCACCACAAATAGCTGTGTTGCCTTCTAAGCGAATATTTGCGCCCATACGTTGTAGCTCAGGTACATGCATAAAGCGGTTTTCAAAAATAGTTTCGGTAATGGTGGCACTACCATTAGCCACTACATTTAATGCGGTAAACTGCGCCTGCATATCGGTAGGAAAACCAGGATGCGGAGCTGTTTTAATATTAACGGCTTTTAATTCTCTGCCGCGCATATCTAAATAAATGCTGTTGTCATGTACTTCTAACAATGCATTGGTTGCACGTAGCTTTTCAATTACCGGCTCAAGTGAATGAAAATCGGTCATCTTACACAGCACTTCGCCACCGGCCATAGCAGCAGCAACTAAAAAAGTACCTGTTTCAATACGATCTGGTAAAATACGGTGCTCACAACCCGCTAAACGCTCAACGCCTTCAATTTCAATACGGTTTGTACCCGCACCCGTAATTTTAGCGCCCATAGCAATTAAGCAATTAGCCAAGTCTGTTATTTCTGGCTCACAAGCTGCATTTTCAAGCACAGTTTTGCCATCGGCTAAGGTCGCGGCCATCATTAGGTTTTCAGTAGCGCCAACGCTAACCATCTCCATAAAGATTTCAGCGCCTTTTAAGCGACCATTTACTTTGGCATTAATATAGCCGTTTTCTACGTTGATTTGTGCGCCCATGCGCTCTAAGCCTTGAATATGAATATCCACAGGTCGAGCCCCAATAGCGCAGCCACCAGGGAGTGACACTTGTGCTTCACCAAAACGCGCCACTAAAGGCCCGAGTGTCAGTACCGATGCACGCATTTGCTTAACTAGGTCATACGGAGCAAGTGTTTTATCCACTGTTGCGCCGTCAATCACAAGCGTGTCGCCTTGCCAATTAACACTCGCACCTAAGGTTTTTAATAACGCTTCGGTGGTAACTATGTCACGCAAGCGCGGTACATTAGTAAACGTACTTTTACCATCGGCTAATAATGCGGCAAATAAAATAGGAAGTGCCGCATTTTTAGCGCCAGAGATAGTAACTTCACCCGCAAGCGAAGTGCCACCTTGAATTACAAATTGATCCATGTAGGGGCCTTTTTTATTGCGGTAAAATAAATTTTTGTTCGCGTTTCCACTCTACAGGAGTAAAAGCGCGAATTGATACTGCGTGAATGGTGCCATCTGAAATAGTATTCATTAATGGTCCATAAACTAGCTGTTGCTTTTTCACTCGGCTTAAACCGTCAAAGCATTCGCCAACAGCTATTACTTCATAATGGCTACCATTGGCTTTAACATGTACTTCTGCTAATTGAAGTTCATCGCGTAATAATATTTCGACTTGGCTAGTTTCCATAACTCTCACTCAAATAGGGTTGTAACTTGACCCAATTGCATTAAATTTTGCAATTGTTCAGGTGGATTTTGCAACTCAAGGCGAATGCCTTGTTGCTTGTACTGCGCAAAAGTGTGAATTAACCAAGCTAAGCCTGCTGTGTCAACCCTAGATACGTCACTAAGGTCAAAGTAGCAGATTTTATGCTTGGTTATTGCCTGACTGCCCAGGCCTTTTTCATCGCCAATTGAACTTCGAGTAAGCTCACCACTGACTCGAAAATGTTGCTCATCAACTTGGCTTATCACCAACTTAGTCATTGGTGTCGCTGCCTCTAAACTGTACTGGCAGTTGGCTCTTTTGCTCTAAAAGGTTACTTACGTGGTCAATACCTTGTTGGCGTAACATGCCTTGTAGCTCACTTTGCTTTGCATCTAGTAAGCTAATACCTTCTGCAATCATATCGTAAGCACGCCATTCACCACTTCTGTCTTCACGCACTTTAAAGTCAATTTTAATATCGGGTTTACCCGCTTCAATGATCTTGGTTTTTACTACCACCACATCTTTACCTTTAAAAGGTTGTGATGCGCCAAACTCGACTTGTTGGTTGGTGTATTGGGTAAAAACACCTGCATACGTTGCTACTAGGTACTCTCTAAATACTACAATAAAGCGCTGAATATCTTTAATTGCGCGCGCCTTTTCAGCCTCATCGGTTATTGCACGCACTTTTGATACTTCGCTGCCTAACACTCGCAGTGCCGCATATTTGTAGTCAATGTAGGGCATTAATTCTTCTTCAACAATGACACGAAAATGCTCATTATTTTTAATAATTAATGGCTGATCTTTTGTGATCCGCTCAAAGGTATTATCTGCCACTTGACGTACCATTTTGTTAGGATCTGTTAGTTTAACATCGGCAGCTTTAACTACCTGTGCAAACGTTAGGGTACTAAGCGCTGCAATAACTAAAAACTTTTTCAACATAATAATTACTCACTACCTTGGTTGAATAAAAACTGCCCAATTAACTCTTCTAGCACTAAGGCAGACTTAGTATCGGTAATAGATCCACCGTCACCTAGCGCTTTACTTTCTACGCCAAATAAATCATCAATTGCTTGATCTTGTTCGTTATGTACCACAGTTAAACCTAAACAACGCTGCTCTGCAGATTCTGGTGCAATAACAGGATTAATCCCTAAGTACTGCTCACCTAAAATGCCTGACGTTAAAATAGAGATTGAGCTAGTGTCTGAAAAACGACATAAATACTGTGCATCAATGGTCATATTAACAACTGGTAAAAATTCTTGCGGATGAACATAAATAGATTCTACCCGACCAATAACCACACCGCCCACTTTAATGGGTGCACGGGGCTTTAATGAGCCTATGTTTTCAAATTTAGCATTAAGTGTGTATGTGTCACCTGAGCCACTAATACCAGTGTTGGCCACTTTAAGCGCAAGCATAGCAAATGCTAAAATGCCTAATGCGACAAAAAAACCAACTAAAATCTCTAATTTCCGTGAATTCATTATCTATACCCTACTAGTTGGTAAACATTACCGCTGTCAAAAGAAAGTCAAACCCTAACACTGCTAAAGATGAGTGCACCACGGTTTCTGTGGTTGCTTTACTGATCCCCTCAGAAGTTGGTACACAATCATATCCTTTATAAAGGGCGATCCAGGTCACTACAATAGCAAATACAACGCTTTTAATTATGCCATTGAGTATGTCTTGCTGAAACGAAACTTGTGATTGCATAATTGACCAAAAGCTTCCGGTATCAACGCCTAGCCAATCAACGCCGACTAAATGGGCACCAATAATAGCCACTGCCGAAAATATTAATGCTAACAACGGCATACTTATTAAACCAGCCCAAAAACGCGGTGCAATTATACGTTTCAATGGATCAATGGCCATCATTTCGAGTGATGACAATTGCTCGGTTGCTTTCATTAAACCAATTTCAGCGGTGAGCGCACTGCCCGCCCGCCCAGCAAATAGCAATGCAGTAACCACAGGGCCTAGTTCTCTGAGCAAACTCAGCGCAACTAAAGGGCCTAAGCTATCCTCTGCACCATAACCAACCAACACTGTATAGCCTTGCAGCGCTAATACCATGCCAATAAACAACCCCGACACCACAATAATGAGCAACGATTGTGAGCCCACCATATAAAGCTGGCGAATGAGTAAGGGGGTGCCTTTTTTAAAGTTAGGTATGTGCACAAGTGCACCAAATAACATGTTCGCTGAGCGCCCTAGCGCTGCAAAACGACCTAGTGTTTTATGCCCTATTTTTTGCAGAAAATTCAACATCATTTATTCTCTCCAAGCAACTCATCTGCATATATTTGTGCCGGGAAATGAAATGGCACAGGACCATCCGATAAGCCTTTTAAGAACTGCTGTACCAAAGGAGATTCATGTTGACGCATTTGTTCTGGCGATCCACTGCCAATAACACCTTGATCGGCAATTATTATAACGTGATCGGCAATGCTCATGACTTCGTTCACATCATGGGTCACGATTAAAGACGATAAACCAAGCACTTCATTGAGTGACTTTATAAGCTTTACCAGTACTCCCATAGAAATAGGGTCTTGGCCTGCAAATGGCTCATCATACATAATTAATTCAGGGTCAAGTGCTATAGAGCGGGCTAAAGCTGCACGGCGAGCCATACCACCTGACAACTCCGACGGCATTAAATCTTTAGCGCCTCGTAAACCCACAGCTTGTAACTTCATTAATACCACTAAACGAATAAGGTCTTCACTTAGCTTAGTGTGCTCTCGAATCGGAAAAGCTATATTATCGAATACCGACATGTCAGTAAATAATGCACCACTTTGAAAAAGCATACTCATTTTGGTACGCGCTTCATATAGGGCTTTACGTGACATTTTTGGAATGCTACTGCCTTCAAATAAAATATCACCAGAGTCAGGCTTTAGTTGACCGCCAATTAAACGCAGCATGGTAGTTTTACCAATGCCGCTTGGCCCCATAATGGCAGTGATTTTACCTTTAGGAACACTAAAACTCATATTTTTATATATGATTCTATCGCCCCTTGAAAAGCAAACATCCTTGACTTCTACTATTGATTGCGACAAGTCGCTCTCCATAACAATATTCACTCGTATTCCTATTTTAAGGCTTTTTCGACCAAGATGGAAAAAACAATTCGTAAGATTTTGTAATGTAATTGCCAAAACAGTTATAAGGCTCGCTCAAACCACCTTAACCTTGGCTTAAACCTTTGCATAGCATACCCTAAATATTTATAAAATAAGTGATTAACCGCTCTCTTCGCCACTGTTTTATTTATACTTTCAGATTGGCTTTTGTTACTATTCGTGCAATATGTATTTTCAATAACTGGTTCAATACAATGGTTACCTCATTTGTTATTTTAATTTTTGGTCTTGCTGGCCTAGTTTGGAGCGCAGACAAGTTCGTTTATGGCGCCGCAGCACTGGCGAAAAACTTTGGTGTGCCTACTTTAATTGTAGGGTTAACCGTTGTTGCAATGGGTTCATCAGCGCCTGAAATGATGGTTTCGGCTTCTGCCGCTTTAGCCGGTAAAACCGATACTGCCATAGGCAATGCCGTTGGCTCAAACATAACCAATATTTTATTAGTACTGGGTATTACCGCTTTATTGCGCCCGTTGTCTGTTTCATCAAGCACCTTAAAACGTGAAATACCTTTGGTATTAATTATTTCGTTAGCTACTTGGTATATTTTTTCAGATAACTATTTTTCATACCCAGAAGCAATTGCCCTACTTATTGGTTTTGTTGTATTTATTTTTGGACTTATTATTATCTCCCTAAGAGCTAAAAATAATAACGATCCATTTGTAAACGAAGCCTGCGATGAAGTACCCGATAACGTTCCCACTAAAAAGGCAGTTTTTTGGCTCATTGTAGGCTTGATATTACTTCCTGTTAGTTCTCACTTTTTAGTTGGCTCAGCTGTCGATATTGCAAAATTCTTTGGCTTAAGTGACTTGGTAATTGGCTTAACTATTATTGCTATTGGCACCAGTTTACCAGAACTGGCAGCGTCTGTTGCAGGTGTGCTTAAAAATGAAGATGACCTAGCACTGGGTAATATTGTGGGCTCAAATATTTTTAATATTTTAGCCGTGTTACCACTTGCCGGTATTATCAATCCATCGATAATCGACCCTTCTATTGCTAATCGTGATGTACTGATTATGATTGCAGCAACCTTGGCACTTATTGTTATGTCATTGAACTTTAGAGGCGCACAGCGTATCAATAGAGTAGAAGGTGGTTTACTGCTAAGCGCATTTTTGATTTACCAAGGTTACATCTTTAGTCAAATAGGGTAAGAGTTGTCTATGACCAAGCTAAGTTTTATCGAGCAAGGGCTACGTGTTCTTGATATCGAGCGCCAAGCACTTTTTGATATAAAACAATATGTAGATGATAATTTTCATCAGGCATGTCAGCTTATGTATGACTGCAGTGGCCGTATTATAATTATTGGTATGGGTAAGTCGGGGCATATTGGCCATAAAATTGCGGCAACTTTAGCAAGCACTGGTAGCCCTGCTTTTTTTGTGCACCCAGGCGAAGCCAGCCACGGCGATTTGGGCATGATCACTAAAAACGATGTCGTTATGCTTATTTCTAACTCAGGCGAAACCAGTGAAGTACTTAATATTATTCCAGTGTTAAAACGCCTTGGTGCAAAAATTATTTCCATGACAGGAAATACACAATCAACCATGGCCACACTTGCTAACGTGCATGTATGCATTAAAGTAGAAAAAGAAGCCTGCTCATTAGGCTTAGCACCAACAGCCAGTACCACGGCAACACTCGCTATGGGCGATGCAATGGCGGTAGCACTGTTAGAAGCACGCGGATTTACTGCCGATGACTTTGCACTATCGCATCCCGGTGGCAGTTTAGGGAAGCGATTACTGCTCACCTTAAAAGATGTTATGCACAGCGGTGTAAATACGCCTATTATAACTACTTCGCAAACTATTAAAGATGCGCTGATTGAGATGACAGCTAAAGGCTTAGGTATGACCGCCATAGTTGACGATAATCAGCAACTCGCCGGGTTATTTACCGATGGTGATTTACGCCGTATTTTAGAGCAACGCGTTGATATTCATACCACGTCAATAGATGCAGTAATGACTAAATCGTGTACCACGGCAACCCAAGATATGCTTGCTGCGCAAGCGCTTAATATTATGGAACATAAACGCATTAATGGCTTAATTATTATTAATGAGCATAATCAGCCTATTGGGGCACTCAATATGCAAGACCTACTTAAAGCAGGAGTATTATAAATGCAATTTGAAGAACTCTATCAAGCGCTAAGTGATGACGCTAAAGCGCGCGCAAAAAAAGTAAAACTACTTATATGCGACATTGATGGCGTATTTTCTGATGGCCGAATTTATCTTGGCAACCAAGGTGAAGAGCTAAAAGCATTTAATACAAAAGATGGCTTTGGTATTAAAGCACTTATTAACAGCGGCTTTGAAGTAGCGGTTATTACCGGCAGGCACTCGCAAATAGTACAACAACGTATGACCAGCTTAACCGTGCAGCATATTTATCAAGGTCAAGAAAACAAGCTTATTGCCTACCAAGAGCTTAAAAACAAGCTTAATTTGAGCGATGAGCAAATTGCTTATATTGGTGATGATGGCCCAGATATGCCTGTTATGGAGTTAGTTGGCTTTGCAGTCGCAGTAAACGACGCGCACCCACTAATTAAACGCTTAGCACATTACACTACGCAAATGCCGGGTGGTTTTGGTGCAGTAAGAGAGCTAACCGACTTACTTATGCTTGAAAACAATAAACCATTAACTAGCCAAGGCACCAGTTCATGAATATAGCGCGCATAGTCTTAAGCGTTTTATTCATCACCTGTATGGTTTGGCTTTGGTACCCTTATTTTACTCAGGTAAATACGGTTGCTAAAGCCGACTCAGAAGTAATAGCTAAACCCGATTACACCGCCATTGAGCTAAAACAAACAGCTTTTGACGAAAACGGTGAAATTAGCCATAAAGTAACTGCGGTTAAAACGGAGCTTTACGAGCAGCTAGGATTTACCTTATTCGAAAAACCTACTTTCATATTGTACGACGACAGACAAAAAACGTGGCGTATCAATGCTGATGAAGCAACACTTTACGATGAAAGACAATTAATTTTAGAGGGTAATGTAACTGCCCAAAACTTAATTGATGGCGCAATGATAGACAAAATTACCGCCGACAATATTCAAGTAGATATAATGCTACTCACTATGCGCAGCGAACAGCCCGTTATTATAACTGGACCGAATTTAAAGATCACCGGTAAAGGCCTTGAAGCCAATTTAACAACCGAGGTGATAAAACTAATTAACCATACGCGAACACTATATTATGACCAATAACCTTGCAAAAATACTTATTATTCCATCGCTTATACTTGTATTTAATAGTAATGCGGCAGAGCAAAGTACTTCCCCATTAGCTAATCAAATTTCTATTAGTGCTGACCGCCAAGAAGGCCAACTAAAAGAAAACGTTGGTATTTTTGAGAAAAACGTCGAGATAATTCACGGTAATCGTCGTATCACCGCCGATCGTTTAGAAGTACATAAGCGCGACGAACTTGGCGATAATAAACAACTATTAATTGCCACGGGCAGNCCTGCATATTTTGAAGAAAAGCAAGCAGATGGNACTGTCATGAGCGCCAGCGCTAACGAAGTACGTTACGATGTAGCGAAACGTTTTTTAACCCTNGTAGGAGATGCAAACATTTCTCAAGCTGGGCAAAAAATTACGGCTAAAAGCATCACCTACGATATAGAGCAACAGCTTATAAGTGCTGAAAAAGATGAAAACTCAACTGATCGGGTACACACTATTTTAGTGCCTGTAGACGTAAAAAAAGAACAAAAACTCAATAAAGGTCAGCCATGAGTACATTAAAAGCAGAGCTATTAGCAAAAAGCTATAAAGGCCGTGAAGTTGTTAAAAATGTAGGACTTGAAGTAAAAGCTGGCAGCATTGTTGGTTTACTTGGCCCAAATGGCGCAGGTAAAACCACTACCTTTTACATGATTGTAGGCTTAGTTCATAGCGACAAAGGTAAAATATTAATTGATGATAACGATATTACCTTACTTCCTATGCACAGCCGTGCTCGTTTAGGTATTGGTTATTTACCACAAGAATCTTCTATTTTTAGAAAGCTCACTGTGTATCAAAATTTAATGGCTATTTTAGAAACGCGTAAGCAACTAAATAAACAAGCCAGGGAAGAAACCCTAAATAGTTTATTGGACGAATTTAGCCTGCAACATATTCGCGACAGCTTAGGTATGGCGCTATCTGGTGGTGAACGTCGCCGCGTAGAAATAGCACGTGCTTTAGCTGCAGATCCTAAATTTATATTGCTTGATGAGCCCTTTGCTGGCGTGGATCCTATTTCAGTACTCGATATTAAAAAAATTATAGAACACCTTAAAAATCGTGGTATTGGCGTACTAATTACCGACCACAATGTAAGGGAAACCCTTGATGTTTGTGAAAAAGCCTACATTGTTTCTCATGGGGAGCTAATTGCATCTGGTACTCCTGAATTTGTATTAAACGATAAAACAGTACGTGATGTTTATTTAGGCGAGCAGTTCAAACTGTAATATTTATGTTATTACTATAAGCATCTGCTAAGATTAATCATATCAATTTATAAGGATTGTTAGAGATAAATGAGGCAATCATTACAGCTGCGCATGGGCCAGCAACTTACAATGACTCCGCAACTGCAACAGGCTATTCGCTTATTGCAGCTTAGTACCTTGGATCTCCAGCAAGAAATACAAGAAGCACTTGATAGCAACCCATTACTTGAAGTTGATGAACAAGATTACACGGAAGAATCAGCAGGTAAAAACGAGCAAAAAGCAGATGACATTACTGTTAGCGCCTCTGCTGACGACACCCCAAGCGAGTATGAGCAAGATAGCGGCGAAGCACTAAATAAAGACACCATAAGCGACGACATGGCCATGGATGTATCATGGGATGAATATATGAGCGCAGCGCCTGCCTCTTCATCAGGGCCAATGCCTGAAGATGAATCTATTTATCAAGGTGCATCAACCGAAACCCTGCATGAATACTTAATGTGGCAATTACAGCTCACCCCTTTTAGCCCTACCGACGAAGCTATTGCCATAGCTATCGTTGAAGCCGTAGATGACTCTGGTATTTTAACCCTCAGTTGCGAAGACCTTTTAGCAAGCTTTAACCAAGAAACTGACGACGAACACGAAGTAGAACTAGATGAAATAGAAGCAGTGCTAAAGCGCATTCAATTATTTGATCCTGTTGGTATTGCAGCTCGCAGCTTGCAAGAATGCTTATGCATTCAATTAAATCAATTTGATAAAGACACCCCTTATATTAACGAAACAAAAATGGTGTTAACTGATCATATCGATTTACTCGCTGCTCGCGACTATCGTACGTTAATGAAAAAAACTAAGCTCAAAGAAGAAGAGCTTAAAGAAATAATGACACTTATTCATACGCTTAATCCTAAGCCTGCGGATACTATTGTCAGAGAAGAGTCTGAATACGTTATACCTGACGTGTCTGTTAAAAAAATAAAAGGCCGCTGGGTGGTAGAGCTAAACCCAGATAGCATGCCAAAAATACGTGTTAACAGCCAATATGCGGCTATGTCTCGTACAGTAAAATCCAGCGGTGACAGCCAATTTATTCGCTCGCACTTACAAGAAGCTAAATGGTTTATTAAAAGCCTAGAAAGTAGAAACGAAACACTCCTGAAAGTAACTAATTGTATTGTTAAGCAGCAACAAGCGTTTTTTGAACATGGCCCAGAAGCCATGAAACCTATGGTATTAAACGATGTTGCCGAAATAGTTGAAATGCACGAGTCGACTATTTCACGGGTCACTACGCAAAAATATATGCACACTCCACGTGGCATTTTTGAGCTTAAGTACTTTTTTTCAAGCCATGTAAGCACCGAAAATGGTGGCGAATGTTCATCAACTGCCATACGTGCCCTGATTAAAAAGTTGATAGCTGCAGAAAACTTAGCCAAACCATTGAGTGATAGCAAGATTGCAGATATATTGGCTGAGCAAGGAATTAAAGTAGCTAGACGGACAATTGCAAAATATCGCGAATCTCTGGCTATTCCCCCGTCGAATCAACGTAAAAGCTTGATTTAAGACGTACAACAAAGAGGAAAATGCTGATGCAACTAAACTTAACTGGTCGTCATGTAGACATTACAGACTCATTAAGAGACTATGTAAATAATAAATTTGCAAAGCTGCAAAGACACTCAGATCACATAACTAATGTGCATGTTATTCTCGATGTAGAAAAATTAAGTCAAAAAGCTGAAGCAACAATTTTTGTAAGTGGCGCTGAGCTATTTGCATCGACCGAACACCAAGATATGTACGCTGCCATTGACTCGTTGATTGACAAACTCGATCGTCAAGTAATTAAACACAAAGAGAAGTTTGCTCGACACTAACACTATGAAATTAAGCTCACTTATATGCCAGGACTGCAGCAAAGCTGTGGTCCTTTTTAATAGTAAAAAAAGAATTTTAGAATTCATCAGTGAACTCGCGCATAAAAAAATGCCGTATTTACCTCAGCAAGATATTCTCACTGCTTTATTGGCAAGAGAAAAGCTAGGTAGTACCGGTATTGGCCGAGGAATAGCAATTCCACATGGCCGTATGAGCGGGGCACAAGAGCCTCTTGCCTTAATTTTAATAAGCGAAACCGCTATTAATTTTGATGCAATTGATAATCGTCCAGTTGATATTTTTGTTGCGCTTATAGTGCCCGATGGCGATAACCAGCAGCACTTGAAAACACTAGCCACAATAGCTGATAAACTAAACGATAAAGAGTTTTGTAAGCAATTGCGTGCGGCAAAGTCTGATGAAGCGTTATACCAAGTTATTTTGGATCAATCCTAGTTACTAATAAAGGGGTGGTAAATGGAATTAATTATTATAAGTGGCCGATCAGGTTCTGGTAAGTCAGTTGCTTTACGTGTTGTAGAAGATTTAGGTTACTATTGTGTAGATAATATTCCGGTAAATTTGCTGCCTTCATTAGTGCGCAGTGTCTCTGATAACTACGATAAAATAGCCGTTAGTATAGACGTGCGTAACCTGCCTAAAGACCAGCAGCAGTTTAACGATATTCTTGAGTACTTGCCCGACTTTGCTAAACCAACGTTATTTTATTTAGATAGCGACGATCAAACATTAATCCGCCGTTATTCAGAAACACGTCGTTTGCACCCGCTTTCGATTGATTCGCTACCGCTAGATTTAGCAATAAAAAAAGAAAAAGAATTACTCGATGTACTCGTAACGCGGGCTGATCATGTCATTGATACAACCGATTTAAGTGTGCATCAACTTGCTGAATCTATGCGTGAAACCATACTCGGTAAAAAAGACAAACAGCTTATCATTACCTTTGAGTCGTTTGGCTTTAAGCATGGTATTCCCAAAGGTGCTGATTATGTTTTTGATGCGCGTTTTTTACCAAACCCACACTGGGAACCGGAGCTCAAGCCTTTAACTGGATTAGATCAACCTGTAAAAGATTATTTAGCTAGTCATAGTATTGTGCAAAAATTCACTTGGCAAATTCAAACCTTTGTACAAACGTGGTTACCACACCTAGAGCGTAATAATCGCAGTTATTTAACCATTGCTATTGGTTGTACTGGTGGTCAGCACCGCTCAGTTTATTTAGCGCAAACAATTGGTGAAAGCTTTGCTATGTCTCACCCTAATGTAAAAATTCGCCATCGCGAGCAAGAAAAATAATTCAATTTAAATAATCATCTGTTCAGCTTAAGTAGAGTATCTTATGCGCTTAGAAAATACATTTTTAATAAAAAACAAGCTAGGCCTGCATGCTAGAGCTGCTACCGTATTAGCACAATTAGCGGTACAATTTGACGCATCTATTACCTTATTTCAAGATGAAAAAGAAGCCGCTGGCGATAGCGTACTGGCTTTAATGTTACTAGAAAGCAGCCAAGGTAAAGAAGTAAAAGTAGTGTGCGAAGGACCCGATGCAGAGCATGCTTTACATGCCGTTGGCCAATTAATAGCGCAGCGCTTTAACGAACAAGAATAGTAGGCACTTTATTTAAACCAAGTAAACGAGCTAAAATATAGGGTTAGTGAAACCTTAAGCTAGTTTGGCTAAAAAAAGTAAGATAAACTGAACGAAGTTAATGACTAACTTCTTCCCTAACGTTATAAAAATAAATTAAGGACGCCAATGCCCGAAACTTTCGAACAAGACTATCCACTACAACAATTACAACAAGTGACCAAGTCACTCAATAGTGGTCAGTTTGTTCAAGTTAGGCGCATGCTGGCAAAAACAGCTCCTTGTGATACCGCACTTTTACTAGAATCATCACCACATAAAGTTCGTCGCCTGCTCTGGCAATTAGTTGATCCAGATGTACAAGGTGATGTCCTTGAAGAACTCTCTGAAGATGTACGTTTAGGCATTATTGCCCAAATGGAACCTAAGCACATTGCTGCTGCCACTGAAGACATGGGCCACGATGACTTAGGTGAAGTACTGCGAAGCCTGCCTGACACGGTTTATAAAGACGTGGTTAGCGCCATGGACATTCAAGATAGAGAACGTGCTACGCAAGCACTCTCCTATCAGGAACGCTCTGCTGGCGCGCTGATGAACACAGATACAGTAACCATTCGCCCTGATGTAACCCTAGATGTGGTACTGCGTTACATTCGTCTGCGCGGCGAACTCCCTGAGGGTACCGACGACCTTTACGTTGTCGATAAGCATAACTGTTTTTTAGGCGCTTTATCGTTAAGTACCTTACTAACCAATTCGCCCGAAAAAATTGTTCACGACCTGATGGATGAAGACTGTGAGTCTATTCCTATTTCGATGGATGAAAGCGAAGTGGCGCAGTTATTTGAACGTCATAACTGGATATCAGCCCCAGTAGTTGACGACAACGCCCAGCTACTTGGCCGTGTTACTATCGATGACATTGTTGATGTAATTCGTGAAGACGCAGAGCATCACTTATTAGGTTTAGCGGGTCTTGATGATGAAGAAGATACCTTTGCACCGGTTTTAAAAAGCTCAAAAAAACGCTCTGTTTGGCTAGGTGTTAACTTATTAACGGCTCTGGCAGCCGCTTTTGTTGCCAGCTTTTTTGAAGGCACTTTAGCAATACTGCCTATTTTAGCCGTGCTTAACGGCATTGTCCCCTCAATGGGTGGGGTGGCCGGTAGCCAGTCATTAACCTTGGTTATTCGTGGTATAGCAGTGGGTCATATTAACCAAACTAACCAACGTTTTGTAATGATAAAAGAGCTAGCCATTGGTGCATTAAACGGTATTTTATGGGCTGTTTTAATTGCCAGTGTTATAGCCCTATGGCAATGGGACTTAATGCTTGGCGCGGTACTGGCGTTTGCAATGTTTATGAACTTAGTTGTTGCGGGTGTGGCGGGTGCGTGTATTCCTATAATACTTAAACGTATGAAAATAGACCCTGCACTTGCTGGCAGTGTAATACTCACTACAGTAACCGATATAGTAGGTATATTTGCCTTTTTAGGCACCGCAACTTGGTTGCTGGTTTAATCAGTAAACCAGCGCACATTACTGTGTAAATGCGCGCTGGTTAAAAGTAACTTTTACGCAATATAATTTAACCAGCGTTCAGGTTATCTAGTCTTCTTTATTAATTGTAGAGCCATCGGCTCCTTCTTGCTTTGACGATTGTGTATTTACTTTATTACTTATTATTGCATCGAGGTTTTCGCCACCTTTAACCCCAAAATCTAAACTACGTATTGGGAATGGAATACGAATATCAGCCTCATTTAGTGCTTGCTGTACTGCCACAACACCTTTGTGGCGTACTGTCATAAAGTCTGGCTCACCAGGGTATTTAATCCAAAACCACAATAATAAATTAATACTACTGTCGCCAAAACTCTCTGCGTATACGGCCGTTTCATCTTGGCGTATTACAAACTCAAATTGATTAATTTTATCCACAATAACGTTTGCGGCTTTTTCTATGTCTTCTGTTAATGAAATTCTTACCGGCACTTCTATGCGTCTAATGCCTAGCGTGCTGTAGTTTCGCAATACATTTCTAAATAGTATTTTATTAGGCACTAGTATTTGCTGCCCATAAAAGCTCTCTATTAGTGTATTACGCAGGTTTATTGAATGCACAGAGCCAAACACATCATCAGTTTTTATTACATCACCTGGTTTAAATGGCTTACGAATACCCATAGCAATACCTGCTATTAAGTTTTCGGTCATATCTTGAAATGCAAAACCAATCGCTAAACCAACAATACCGGCACCAGCTAGTAATGACGTTACCGTGCCTTTTAAGCCCATAAAATCCAGTGCTATAAACACTCCTACACTTAATATCAGCACTTTAAATATAGAAGCCATTAAATCAGCTATCTGTTTTGAATCGAGGGAGCGGCGTAACAAGTTTTTCATTAAGTTACCGGCAAAGCGAGCCAGCATAGAAAATAGAATGACAATAATAACTGCCACAATAAAATTAGGAATATGGCTTATAACGACATCAAACCACCCTCCGAGCTTTTCTTCGATAAGTTTTTCGGCGTCGCTAATTGAGGGAATACTAAACATGTAACTTGCACCTATTGATTTATAATGTGATTAGAATCAATCTTGAATTCGCATATCAATTGCAAGTATAGCGCCAGTATTAAAAAAGCCATGCTGTGCATGGCTTTTATAGATTAGGTAAAGGTTTAAGTTTTAGCTTTGTTCATCGCGTAAAAATACTGGCTCAAGCTCTTTCACACTTGCTTCGGCGCTAAAGTAATAACCCGCTACTGTAAACTCTTTAAGCTGGCTTAGCTGAGTTACTTTATTTTCGATGAGGTAACGCGCCATCATGCCTCGTGCTTTTTTAGCGTAAAAACTAATTACTTTATATTGACCATTTTTACAGTCTTTAAAGTGTGGAGTAATTATTTGTGCATTAAGGGCTTTTTTATCAACCGCTTTAAAGTACTCGTTTGAAGCAAGGTTAACTAAGTATTGGGCGTCCTCGGCTTTTAATACCTCGTTAAGTTTATTGGCAATTACACTGCCCCAAAACTCATACAGGTTTTTACCACGACTGTTTTCAAGCTTGGTGCCCATTTCAAGGCGATACGCTTGCATTAAATCAAGCGGCTTTAAAAGCCCATATAAGCCCGATAATATGCGTAGGTGGCTTTGTGCGTAATCAAGCTGATTAGCCGTTAGCGTGCTAGCATCTAAACCACCATATACATCGCCATTAAAGGCCAGTACCGCTTGTTTAGCGTTTTCTGTGGTAAATGGCTGTGCCCACTCACTAAAGCGAGCAGCGTTAAGCCCTGAGAGCTTATCGCTAATTTTCATCAGGCTGCCAATTTGCGCAGGGGTTAGTTCACGGCATACTTGCATCAGTGCTTCGCTGTGCTCAAGTAATTCCGGTTGAGTGAACTTATCGGTTGCAGGTGGCGTGGTGTAATCAAGATTTTTTGCAGGTGAAATAACAGTGATCATAGTTAGCTATTGACTTGTAATTTATTTAATGTCAATTTCAACATTAAATGAAACGAAAAGCACGTTTTGTTTAATATTAAACAGACTGATCCTACCTTAATAATTCATACATAACCGTTTTTATATTGATAAGGACATAAGACCTATCAAGCATTACTTCGCTGTTGCAGTATGGTGTAATATTAAAGTAGTTTAGATTTTCTTTTAACTTGCTTGGAATGAGGAAAGCAAATGACTAACGCGCTACAAAGGCTAAAACAACATTCATCAATCGTGGCCGACACGGGTGATATTGAAGCAATTAAAAAGCATCAACCAGAAGACGCAACGACCAATCCGTCATTGCTATTAAAAGCGAGCGAGATTGAAGCCTATAAGCCTTATTTAAATAAAGCATGGAGCTACGCCAAAGAAACCGAGCAAGATCCAGCGAAGCAACTAGCGCTAGCATGCGACTACTTTGCGGTATTATTAGGTAAAGAAATTAGCGCTATTGTACCTGGTTATATTTCTACTGAGGTAGATGCACGTCTCTCGTTTGATACCCAAGCAACTATTGATAAAGCGCACACGCTACTTAGTCTTTACGAAAAAGAAGGCGTAAGCAAAGATAAAATCTTAATTAAAGTAGCCTCTACTTGGGAAGGCATTAAAGCCGCTGAACAACTAGAAAAAGAAGGTACTAAATGTAACCTTACTTTATTGTTTAGTGATGCCCAAGCACGTGCTTGCGCCGATGCTAACGTATTTTTAATCTCGCCATTTGTTGGTCGTATTTTAGATTGGCACGTTGCTAACGGTATGGAAAAACCGACCGACCCACTGCAAGATCCTGGGGTACAATCGGTACGCAGCATTTTTGAATTTTATAAACGCCACAACTACAAAACGGTAGTTATGGGTGCAAGTTTTCGTAATACCGGCGAAATTATTGCCCTTACTGGTTGCGATAAGCTAACTATTAGCCCCAATCTTTTAGAAGAGTTGGGTAACCTTGAAGATGCACCAGAATACTTACTAGCAAAAGATGTTGCGCAGCAGCCAAAACCGGCACCGCTTAGCGAAGCTCAATTTCGTTGGTTGCATAACCAAGATACTATGGCGACTGAAAAGTTAGCTGAAGGTATTCGCTCTTTTGCTGATGCTCAAGAGCAATTAGAAGCACGCTTTAAAGCCATGTAATTGGCTCAAACGCTTGTATAAAAACGTCGCAGTTGCGACGTTTTTTTATGCTGGTAATTTATATGCAAAAAACTTATAAACCCATCATAAAGTAAAGCTTCATCAACAGATCACACTTTAGTAACATAAATGTCACTTTTATATTCTATTTTAGCTAGGCCTATGGTATAGGTATTCGCGAAGTTAATACCTATTGCGTTAAATTAGTGAGCCGTTATAGCTTATGTTTTTAATAAGACTGGTATCAAATGCAGTCTAAAGGAGATATTCATGGATAGCCTGAGCAATATAATAGAAGGTCCTGAAACAAAAAAGGAAGCTTCTCAAAAAAATAAAAAAAGAAGATGGCGCGAAATCGAAGCAATACAAGAAAAGTATCGTTTACGCAAAGAACTACAGGAGTTGGACTACTTTACAGACAGTATAGCCGTTAATGAGCTCGACTTTTAAACGACTAACTAAAAGGCCCGCATTACTGTGCGGGCCTTTGGTTTTAAAAGTTAAAATTATACTTGCCAAATAATCGGCGTTTTACCTTGAGATTGCAATAACGCATTCGTGGCTGAAAAATGCCTACAACCAAAAAAACCTCGATGAGCAGACAGTGGCGATGGGTGCGGCCCTGCTAAAATATGCTGGCGTGCGCTATCAATTCCCTTACCTTTTTTTTGTGCATGAGCACCCCACAAAATAAATATTACGCCTTCACAATGGGTGTTTATATGCGCAATAACCTTATCGGTAAATTGCTCCCACCCTAAGTGTTTATGCGAATGGGCTTGGCCTTGCTCTACCGTAAGTACTGTATTGAGTAAAAACACTCCCTGCTCTGCCCAGCTTTGCAAGTAACCATGGGTAGGAATAACAAAATCGTTTATATCGCTAGCCAGCTCTTTATAAATATTTTTAAGCGAAGGTGGCAGCTTTTTAACCTCAGGTAATACTGAAAAACACAAACCATGCGCTTGGCCTTCACCGTGGTAAGGATCTTGCCCTAAAATAACAACGCGTATATCACTAAGCGGTGTTGCAGTAAATGCGCTAAACACTTGATCTTTTGGAGGATAAACAGCAACACCTTCACTGCGGCGCTTAGCAACGTAGTCGAGTGTTTGCTGCATATATGCTTGCTGTAATTCTTGCTTTAAAAATGCAGTCCAATCGCTCATTGTATGCTCTTTATTTGTTGACGTGATACGTCTATTTTATCACACATATCGGCCAGCCCATCTAGCATACGCGCTGAAAAACGATGTAGTAAGTCGGCATTTACAGATAAAAACTGCTTATTTTTTACTGCGGGTATTTCTGGCCATTGCTGCCAATTAATAGTAGGTTGCGGTGTTGCTGATTTTTCATCCGGAATAATTATAATTTGCGGCTTAGCCACAATCACATTTTCTATGCTTATTTGTGGATAGTCGGTGCGGCTATTTGCAAATACATTGGTTACTTGGCAAGTAGCCATTAACTCACTTATTCCGGTATTTTTCGACACTGTCATCATCGGCTCAGACCAGAGTTGATAAAAGCCAGTGAGTTTACTTTTACCCTGTTGCTTGGCTTTAATGGCTGCAAGTTTAGCATTAAATGCTTTTACCACTTGCTCGCTTTGTTTAATGTTACCGGTAAGTTTTCCTAGCATAAGCAACTCATCGGCAATACCTGTAATTGTCGTTGGATCAGTTAAATAAAGCTTAATACCTAAGCGCTCTATTTGTGCTAAATCATCGCTTTGATTACCACTTTTCCAAGCAATTACTATATCTGGCTTAAGGACTAAAAGCTTTTCGATTGAAATACCATAGTAACCGCCAATACGGGTAATACCTTTTGCCGCTGCTGGGTAGTCGGCGTAATCAACTGTGCCAACAATATTATCTCCCGCGCCTATTGCATACAGGTTTTCTACTATGTGCGGNGCCAGTGCCACAATACGCAGCGCTTTAGCCGGCTGTACTTTATCAATTTGTATCTTATTAGCCTGCGCATGCTGNGATANACAGAGTAACAATAGACCAATAACAAGCTGTTTAAACATTAGTAATCAAAACCTTGCAGAGCNTTAACACCTGCATCAAATGCATGTTTTACATTACGCACTTCGCTTACTGTNTCAGCCAGTTCTATTAATTTACGATGGGCTGCNCGGCCGGTAATAATAACCGACTGCATTGGCGGTCTGTTGCNAATCGCCTCTAGCACTTCATCTACATCAATATACCCATAGGTTACCATGTAGGTTAGCTCATCGAGCAGCACTACATCTAGGCTTGCGTCACTAAGCAGTCGCTTTGACTCTTGCCAAGCAGCTTGCGCGGCTGCGGTATCGCTCTCTTTGTCTTGGGTATTCCATGTAAAGCCTGTGCCCATTACAACAAACTCTACACCCGCACTCTGTAACAAGTTACGCTCTCCACATTCCCAAGTGCCTTTTATGTACTGGCACACAGCGGCTTTTTTTCCATGACCAACACAACGTGCTACCACACCAAAGCCCGAGGTCGATTTACCTTTGCCATTACCGGTTATAACCTGAAAAATACCTTTTTCTTGTTGCGCTGCAGCTATTCGTGCATCAACTTGATCTTTTAATTTTTGTTGGCGTTGCTGATGCTTATCTTTACTTTGTTCGCTCATGATTATGCCCTTCATAAATTTTAATAATGTGTGCAATATTTAAATGCGTTTCACACATGGCAGCTAAACGCTCTAGTTGCTGCTCACGGTGCTTGTTAATATTAACCGGATTAGTAACTGTATCGGCTTTGAGCCACTTTAATATTTGCAATGTGGCACTCGCTTGATCAAATAAGCCATGTAAATAAGTACCCGCTATGGCGTTATCATCACTAATAAACCCATCGGCTGTAAAGCCATTTGGGTGTTCATTAAAGCTTAAAAATGGTTTATTAAGTGCTTCACCTTGGCTAATGCCTGCATGAATTTCGTAGCCACTACAAAGTGTTTGCTGGTTATTTAATTGCATAGTCGCGGTTACATTACTCAATATTTTTTGTGCTGTAAGTGTGCTGGTAAAATCACTTAACGCTAGCCCCGGCATATGCTGTAATGATGACTCAACACCTAGGGGATCATTAATACTATTGCCAAGCATTTGCATACCACCACAAATACCGAGCACTTTACCACCATAACGTAAATGGCGTTTTATTTGTGTATCCCAGCCTTCATTTTTTAAAAAGGCTAAATCACTTAATACGTTTTTACTCCCCGGTAAAATGATCAAATCAACATCGGGGATCGCTTGTGTATGCGCTACATAATTAATATTTATATTGGGATGTAAGCGCAGTGCATCAAAGTCAGTATGGTTGCTAATGTGCGGCACAAGCAGCACGGCAATATTAACGCTGGCATTAGTTAGCGTATTATCAATAGCAATTGCATCCTCAGCATCTAATGCAAGGTCGTGTAAATACGGCAATACGCCTAACACCGGTTTACCTGTGTACTGTTCCAGCCAATCAAGTCCACTTTGTAACAAGCTTATATCGCCTCTAAAACGATTTATTACAAAGCCTTTTACCCGCGCTTGCTCCGACTCACTCAATAATGCCAAAGTACCCACTAAATGAGCAAACACACCGCCTTTATCTATATCGGCAATTATAATTACGGGGCAGTCAACGGCTTCGGCGTAGCCCATATTAGCAATGTCGTTGGCTCTGAGGTTTATTTCGGCTGGGCTGCCCGCCCCTTCCACCAGCAATAAATCAAAACGTTTTGCTAAACGGTTATGCGACGTGAGTACTGCATCCATAGCTACTTTTTTATAATCGTGATACGCCCCAGCTTCCATATTACTCATGGCTTTACCATGAATAATAACCTGCGCGCCAGTATCGCTATTTGGCTTAAGTAATATGGGATTAAAGTCAGTTTCAGGGGCTACCTTTGCCGCTATAGCTTGCAGTGCTTGAGCACGACCTATTTCACCACCATCATCTGTAACTGCACTATTTAATGCCATATTTTGTGGCTTAAATGGCGCTACATTTAGCCCTCTATTAGCAAATACTCTACACAGCGCCGCAACCAGTGTACTTTTACCCGCATCGGATGTGGTGCCTTGCACCATTAACGTTTTCATTTTATAGCCCTACACCTGGCGCTTACGAAAATACAATAAGCTTAAAAAGAACACGCTACCAATAGCTGCAGTAATAACCCCAACGGGTAACTCTTGATTAGTTAATAACGTGCGCGCTAGCACATCAACCCAAACCATAAAAGTACCGCCCACCAAACTCGTTACCAGTAAGCCAGATAAGCTACCTTGGGAGATAAAAAAGCGCACTATATGCGGCACCATTAATCCTACAAAGCCAATTCCGCCACACATAGCCACTAACACTGCCGTTATCAGCGAACTTAAAACTAGCATCAATATTCTAAAGCGATGTACCCGCACACCCAGTGTTATAGCACTTTCATCGCCGAGCAGCATGGCATTAAGTTGGCGCCTAAAACTAAGCATTGTAAATGTACACAATACAATAACCACAAAAGGTAACCACAGCGTTGCCCACTGCGCTCGTGCAAAACTGCCGAGCGTCCAAAATAAAATAGCCGCAACTGCCTGAGGATCGCTCCAGTAAAGTAATAAACTGGTAAATGCGCTAAATAAAAATGACAAGGCCACACCTGCCAGCAGCATAGATTCTACTTGCCCACTTTGCTGCCGCCCTGCAATCAATATAAGTAAACTCATAGCCACTAAACTGCCAGCCAATGCCGCTGCCGATAATGCAAAGCCCGCACTAATTCCCACAAACGCCATGAGTATAACTACCCCCAAAGACGCCCCAGACGATATCCCAAATAAATAAGGATCTGCTAACGGATTACGCGTCACGGTTTGCAAAATAAGCCCGGCAATGGCTAAACCACTGCCAGCTAAAAATGCCAGTAATGTGCGTGGCATTCTTAATTCAACAATAATTCGAGTGTTAAAGGAGCCCTCTGTTGAGGTGAAAATACTTTTAAATACATCCGTTAATGATATGTCGGCAGCGCCATAACTCAGCGCCGTAAATAACGTAAATAATGCAGCTAGTACTGTGACTAAAAGTGCTATTGAATGATTGTTAAGCATGCGCATATTATTCATACCCATAAAAGTAAGTAATATGTGGAATAACACCACCTAGTTTAGACATTTGCGGGTGGTGGCTTACTTGTGCACATACACCAAATACATCATTGAGCATGTCCTCGCTAAGCACATCGATGGGAGAGCCTGTATTAACAATTTCACCGTGATTTATAACCACCAGCTCATCGCACATAGCAGCGGCTAAATTTAAATCATGAAACGATGCAAACACAGTAACGCCAAGCGATTTAGCCAACTCCATTACCTGAATTTGATACTTCACATCTAAGTGGCTGGTTGGCTCATCCATAATTAATAGTTGCGGTTGCTGCACCATAGCCCGAGCAATTAATGCACGTTGTTTTTCTCCTCCCGAAAGCGACTCAAAACGTTGGCTTGCATGATCCTGCAAGCCAACTCGCGCTATAGCTTGGTTTATTTTTTGTGTGTCGGCTGTTGTGGTGGTGCTAAATAATGCTTTATGCGGGGTTAACCCAAGTGCAACCACATCTAATAAAGTTAAATTAAATTGTGATGGGGTTTCTTGTAAAACAACCGCAACCTGCTTTGCGTATTCATGGCTTTTTAACTGCCAAATATCGGTATTATTAAATTTAATTTGCCCTGCAGTGGGCTGATTAAAGCGATACAAACACCGCAGTAAACTAGATTTACCTGCGCCATTGGGGCCAATTAAGCCAACGAACTTACCTTGCTTTATTTGCAAATTAACATTGTTGAGGATAGTTTTACTGCCAATATTCCACGACACGTGATTAACGCTTAACAATGGTGTATTTAATGGCGTTTGAGTTTGCAATAGTTAGCCCTAGGCAGGAATGCGCTCACTAACAATGCAACTAACTATGGCTAGTACATAATTTGAAGATGAGTAAACCCGCTCGTTAAAATAGTTTATTTGTATCTGACTTAAAGCGTTATGCTAATTACAGTTGCGGGAACAGTTGAGGAGTTGCACCTCATTCCAAATGAATACTCTATTATGGGCGGCTAAGTAAATAATTTAAAGCAAAAAAAACCGCACTTAACAAAGTACGGCTTAAAAAGGCAGTGCTAAGCGCTGCTTAAAATTTATATTCTATACCTACACCTAAGTAGTCTTGGTCAACGTTGTTGTCCATATCGAAATTAGAATAAAAACCAAATAATTTAGTGTTTTTATTTAACTGATGATCAACACCTGCCGAAATAGCCGTTTTGTCATCACTGCCTTTAAAATCCATTGCCTGGTACTGCAATTTAAAGGTATTGCTAGCCATAGTGTAAGCCGCACTTAATAAATAACCGTCGGCCTCACTACTGCCATCAACTTTTTCTTGCGTTTGATACATAGCGCCTAATTTAAAATCGGCTACTTTACCTTGTACTGATGCGCGCAATACATCGTAGCCGTTCACTTCGCTATCGGCAGCAATAGCGGCATATATTGCGCTCTTTTTAAGGGCTGCGTCACCATAAGTTACTGCCATTGAATAGCCATTTTCAGCACCTGCTGAATCGCTATCCTCTGCAACAAACGTAGCCAAAAGCTTAAAACCTTGGTAAGAATTAGAGGCATAAGAAACACTACTGCCCATTCTATTTTCACCTTTAAAGGCATTTTTAATGTCGCCTTCAAGGTCGCTAAATAAATCAACTTTACCTTGTGACTGCTTAAGCGCGGTATCGTTACGGCCAATAACAACTTGGCCAAACGCGCCTTTTAAACCTATATACTGATTACGAGCAGAGATATTGTCGTCATTATCACCTTTTGAGTCGGCGTCAGAAACATCAACTTGAAATTCAAACTTATAAACAGCTTCTAAGCCATCAGATATTTTTTCAGACCCTTTTAAGCCCAAACGTGATTTGTTACTTTTAATTTCGGTAAAAGACCCCTCACCATCATCCGACGACTGTAGTGTTACGTTCGCTTTACCGTAAAAATCCACTTCAGCAAGCGCATTAAAAGACAAACCACCTAATAAAGCTACACATAAGCTCGACTTTACAAATTTCATGTTATTTCCTCGATAATCACAACAGACTCGTTTTTAATGCAACAGGAGTTTGGCATTGTTAAATGACAAAAATATTACAGACGTCATATTTTTACACTTTTAAATTCATAAAAACACATAATAGTTGCAATCAAACGTACATATACAGCAAAACCATTGGCCTTACTCAACGGGTAACTTAGGAGTCATTTGGGTTAATAAATTTACTAATGTTTCTATTAACTCTTTTTGCTCATTGTCTCTGTGATAGGCAACAAATATATCGCGCGAGGTGGTTTCTACGTCTTTCACATGAAATAACTCGCCTTTTTCTAAATGCGCTGCAACAAGTACTTGAGGAATGAATGCACTCCCTCCGCATTGCAATATTAAATCAAGTGCTATACGCCCAGTACTTGTTCTAAAGTAAGGTGGGGTTTTACCAGTAAACTGGCGAGCATGCCACAGTGAGAATGTCGTGCCCCAGTCAACATATACGTACTGGTTATCAAAAAAGTTATCGTAACTGGCAGTATCAAACGCGCTTACCGGTATAATGGGTAGTTCGCAAATTCGCTCAACCACCAGCTCATCAACTTTTGGTGGATCAAATAAAATAGCTAAATCTAAGGTGCGCTCTAATAACAGGCGGGTACTTTCTTGTTGTGCTTTTACCTCAGCCACCAAAGACACACCGGGCATTGCCGATACAATATTAGTAATACCAAACTGTAAAAATGCATCCCAAATGTTTGGTGTACCCGCTAGGCAAATTTGTTTATGCATATTATCGGCAAGTGCCACATCTACTTTTGCTCTTTGCATGCCGGTAATGATCATTTGTGCATGGGGTAATAAACGCTCACCTGGCGCTGTTAGTTGAATATTATTGCGCTGGCGAATAAACAAATTAACACCAAGCCCTTGCTCTAATTGACGAATTCTAAAGCTTACTGCAGACTGCGTGATATAAAGGTTTTCAGCCGCTTTGCCAAAGTGACGAGTGCGTACTACCTCAACAAATGTTTTTAATAAATCGATATCCAATTTTTTATCCTCACGATAAAAATAACTTGTTTAAAATATTTGCAAACTTGCCGCATACTCCAGCAATTACCAAGGTATGAGGGTACAACAATGAGCAATGATATTTCACTACTTCGCCAAGCATTTGTTAGTCAACGTCAGTTTTTTGATGATCAAAACTTCCCACGCGGATTTGGTCGCAGCGGAAACTTTACCTTATTAGAAGCCAGTATATTAGAGCAACACGGTGTTGTTTTAAAAGGCTTACATAATAAAGCCCTAGAGCCACAAAATGAACATCAGCAACAATTTGTCGCTGTTATTAGTGGTGCTTTAGAGCCAACCAATGCAATTGAGCGCGCTTGGGTTAAATACTTAAAGTTAACAACCAGCAAAGCAAAGTTCCATACATTATTTGGCCGCTCAAAAATAGCGACCCCAGCACCAATAAGCCAAGACTATTACGCCGAGTCAGACAGTATGTAATTGCTTAAACTATTTAATTTTTACGTTTTAAACTTAAATAGTTAAACATACACCAAGCCTAGCGCGAGTACAAAATACATCGCGCTACGGGCTTACTTAAGTTAACTAACTTTTAAACCACGCCTGAGGCAACAATAGCGGCTTTTTTACGTTTACGAGATTGCCTAAAAGAGTCCCAACTAAAAATAGCCAATGCACTCCAAATACAAACAAATGTAACTACTCGCTCGGCATCAAACACTTCACCGTAAAGCACCACAGCTAATATAAACATTAAACTTGGCCCTATGTACTGAAAAAAGCCTAAAGTGGTGTATTGCAAACGCTTAGCAGCGCCGGTAAAGCACAGTAGTGGTAAGGTGGTAATGATCCCGGCACTAATGAGTAACACATTGGTATGCCAGTCATTAGCAGGCAAGCTTGACGTTGCTGTAGGCACCATTAAATACCAATAAATAAGCGCTACGGGCAAGAGTATAAATGCTTCTATTGAAATACCGGACAATGCTTCCACTGGCAGTTTCTTACGCAGTAAACCATATATTGCAAATGATATAGCTAACGAAAAAGCAACCACAGGAAATGAACCAAAACTTATTAATTGCAGCAGTACACCGGTAAATGCTAAAGCAACAGCAACCATTTGAAACTTACGTAAACGTTCGCCTAAAAATAACACTCCCAGTAATACATTTAGTAACGGATTAATGTAATAACCTAAACTGGCATCAAGCATATGATTATTATTAACTGCCCATATAAATAGGCCCCAGTTAAACCCCAGTATCGACGAGGTTAAAACCAGCATTAACAATAATTTAGGCTGTACTATAATGCGTTTAATTCTATCCCACTGGCCTAAAATACTCACAATAATAATTAAAAACATCACCGACCACACAACACGATGCGTTAAAATTTCAAATGCAGTAACATGCTGGAGTTGCTTAAAGTATATAGGTGCTAAACCCCATATAGTAAAAGCGATGCAAGCCAAAATGGCGCCCTTGCGCTTCTCGGTATCAATCGGCATAAATAAACACTTAGTTATTCAAAAGGTCGCCAGTTTACTCCGCAAACTTTTATTAGCCAACTAAATACGTACCCGTACCAAATGCTATTTGTACTGCTTGCTCATTATGCAATTCCATCCTACAAACACATACTTTATTGCCCGAGCGAATTAAAGTGGCACTGGCTATAAATTTCTCGCCTTTGCCTGGGCGTAGGTAATCGGTGCGCATATCTATAGTGCCCAAGGTGGCTAGTTTTTGCTGCACAGATAAAATATCAACATCGTTTAGCTTATCTATTACACTTGCTGCAGCTAACATACCACCTACGTTATCGAGCACTGCCGAAATAACGCCGCCATGGAGTATTTTTTGTGCAGGATTACCTATGAGTATATCCTGCCAAGGAAACGATATTTTTGCTTGTTCTGGGCTAAGTGATTCTACCGATATTTTTAAAAACTGATTAAACGGCATATTATTTACAAACAGCGAGCCTACATGCTCTATTAACATTTCTTTATTCATTATTATTCTCTATGTTATACCTGGTAAGAGGAGTAAAGCATAACTAGGATAAAACTAGCAACACAGTTAAATTTATTAGCCGCTTAAAGTCAGCTAATATCACCCCCCTGAGCGAGTAAATTCACACGTTATAAATTTATTCAAAAAACATTCAACACTCGCTAAAGACATCCTGTACAAAAAACACTAAAATACCCCGCAATGAATACATTAACACCACCCTCTAGCTCACTTGTGCGCACCCCTGAAGCTGTACTCAAACAAGTGTTTGGTTATAGTGAATTTCGCGACGGCCAAAAAACGGTTATTGATGCAGCCATTAACGGCCAAGATTCGTTGGTATTGCTGCCAACCGGTGGCGGTAAATCTGTGTGCTATCAAATACCCGCTTTAGTGCTTGAAGGGGTAACTATTGTTATTTCTCCGCTAATATCGCTAATGCAAGATCAGGTAACTCAACTACAAGCGCTGGGCGTTAAAGCCGCATATATAAATAATAGCTTAGCCCGCGAAGAGCAGCAGCAGGTATACCAACAACTCCATCAGGGATTAATTAAACTACTGTATGTTGCCCCTGAAAAAGTGCTGCAGCGAGAGTTTTTAGAGCGCTTATCGCATTTAAAAATCAGCTTATTTGCTATTGACGAAGCGCATTGTGTATCGCATTGGGGGCACGATTTTAGACCCCATTACTTTCGTTTAAGCGAATTAAAACAGCGCTTTGCTCATGTACCTATGATGGCCCTTACTGCAACTGCCGATAAAGCCACTCGTTTTGATATTGTTGAGCAATTAAAGTTACAACAACCCTATATTCATACCGGCAGCTTTGATCGCCCTAATATTCGCTACACCATAGAAGAAAAATTTAAACCTATGGTGCAACTGCTGCGCTATTTAAAAGAACAAAAAAGCCAAAGCGGCATAATTTATTGCACCAGCCGTAAGCGCGTAGACGACATAGCCGAAAAGTTAGCCGACGCGGGACTTAACGCCGCCGCCTATCATGCAGGTATGAGTAACGAGCAGCGCCAATTTGTGCAAACCGGCTTTGCCCGCGACGATATACAAATAGTGGTTGCTACAGTGGCCTTTGGTATGGGTATAAATAAACCCAATGTGCGCTTTGTATTGCATTACGATATTCCCAAAAGCATAGAGTCGTACTATCAAGAAACTGGCCGCGCTGGGCGAGATGGACTTGCCGCTGAGGCTATAATGTATTTTGATCCGGCTGATATAGGCCGCGTAAGACGCTTTTTTGAAGATATTGACGACGAGCAACGTCGCCGCGTCGAAGAGCAGCGCTTTAATGCCATGGCCAGTTTTGCCGAAGCACAAACCTGCCGTCGACAAATACTGCTTAACTATTTTAGTGAGTATCAACGTGAGCCATGCGGTAACTGCGATATTTGCTTAAATCCGCCCAAAAGCTTTGATGGCACTTTAGTAGCGCAGCAGGCGCTATCGTGTGTATACAGAGCAGAGCAACGCTTTGGCCTTGGATATATTGTTGAGTTACTACGCGGTGCAAACACCAGTCGTATTCGCGATAATAACCATCATCAACTCAGCACCTACGGCATTGGCAAAGACAAAAGTAGTGAATTTTGGCTAAGTATTTTACGCCAACTTATTCATCAAGGCTTATTAAGCCAAGATATAACCCAAGGTGCATCACTGCGTTTAACCGAAGCCGCGCGCGCTATTTTAAAAAGCGAATATGCGTTGCAACTCGCAGAGCCTCGCCTGCAAGCGAAGCATGTTTATCAAGATAAATTAGCTCAGTTTAATTACGACAAAAAGCTATTTGCTCGCTTAAGGGCGCTGCGAAAAGAGTTAGCCGATGCCGACGATGTACCGCCGTACGTGGTATTTAACGACAAAACGCTTGCAGAAATGGCGCAGCTAATGCCGACCAACGACAGCGAATTCTTAAAGGTGTCGGGTGTTGGCTTTACTAAATTAAATAAGTATGGCGGTGAGTTTTTAACTGCAATTCGCAACTACCTTGCTACTAACTAAGAGCATTATGACCATAATAGAATATCACCACACGCATCAATGCATTATTATTACGCCGGTAGAGCCGCCCCACGACGAAGACTTTGAGCTGTGGAGTCGCTTGTTTTTACACCACGATGAAATAACCATTAATGAGTACTCTGCTGGTGCCGATCGTCATCAACTGCGCTTCACTTATCAGCAGCAAACATTTAATTTAAACTTTGAACACTACAGCCAAAGTATTTGGATTAACGGCGAAGGCCACGACGCTGAACATTTATTAGCCGCACTTACTTTTTACCTAAGTTAATAGCAATTAAATAACTTCAAGCTCTCTACTTTTAACTTACATTTTAGTAACAATGATGTAAGCTGATATTACGGTAGTAATTTGCTACGTAGCAGTAAAGGGTTTGAATGATTACTAAAAAATGGATTTCATCTTGTTGTTTTAGCCTCTGTATTCCAAGCTTTTTTATGTTCAGTTTAGCTGCGCAAGAAACCCCTCATGCGCAAAATGATTGCGCAAGCGAGCAACCAACGCCATCAAGTAGTAATAATTTACGCCGTCAACTAGATCAACCAACGCCCCTGTTAAAGCAAAGTAGTAATGCAAAAATTGCCAATATTACCTTGCAGCAACTTAACGTATTTAATACTGAACTCGAAGCCGAAAATAACGCCCTATTTCGCTTTGCTAACCGCGCGCATATTCAAACCGAGCCTGAGGTTATTAAAAGTATTTTATTGTTTGAGAGCGGTGATAATTTTGATCCTAAAAAGCTCGCCGAATCAGAACGCTTACTGCGTAAACAAAACTATTTATACGATGCTCAAGTCATTGCCACCGAAAACTGCGAAGGGAACGTTAATGTTACCGTCGTTACGCGTGACTTATGGACACTACTACCAGAAATAAGCTTTAGCCGCAGTGGCGGAGAAAACAAGTCGAGTATTGGTTTTCGCGAATCTAACTTATTTGGCTGGGGTAAGCGTTTGTCGTTGTCGCGCACTACAGATAGCGATCGTAATGGTTATTTATTTGTATACGACGATCCTAATATTTTATCAACCCGCTATCGTGGGCGTTTAGAGTACGCCGATAATAACGATGGTAAACGCCATTTGCTAGAACTTACCTATCCGTTTTTTGCTATAGACACCCCTTTTAGCTACGGTATTTTAAGCTATTCAGAGCAACGCGAAGAAGCGCTATATCAGCGCGGTGAAAAGTTTAGCGAGTTTGATCAAACGACCGACTACAACAGTTTTTTTGTTGGTCACTCCAAAGCATTAAGCCGTAACTGGACCCAGCGCCTCAGCCTGGGCTACGTTGATGAGCAACATACTTTTGCTGCAATAGACTCTACCTTTGCCCCCTTAGCCGTCGATCGCAGCTTAAGCTATCCTTATGTAAGCGGACACTGGTTTGAAGATAACTTTATAAAAGTACGCAATTTCGACAGTATTTATCGTACTGAGGACTTAAACTTAGGTTGGAACATAAAAGCCTTACTGGGTTACTCCGATGAATCTGTTAGTAACGATGATAGCCGCGCGGTTTACTCTTTTAACTTTAAAAAAGCTCACTTTAGTGGCGATAATACCTTATGGCGCTTTAGTGCAGACATTGATGGTTACTGGAATAAAGAGCAGGACAAATTTGAAAACCTGATCTCCACCAGCCAAATACAATATTATTTAAATACCAGCATTGATCAGTCTTGGTATGTAAAAGCTCGGGTGCAGTACGCTAAAAACCTCACTAACGATAAACAACTTACACTCGGCGGCGAAACCGGCCTACGTGGCTACCCTATGGATTATCAGCATGGAGATCGCAGCTTTTTAGTGAGTTTAGAAAAGCGCTACTATTGGGAATATGATTTACTGCAATTATTTAAAGTAGGCGGCGCGGCTTTTCTTGATGTTGGCCGAGCATGGTCTAACACCCCAAACAATGTTGAAGATAGCCGCGTTCTTAAAAATGTAGGTATAGGCCTGCGCTTAGCACCAAGCCGTGCAAATGCCGGCACCATGATCCATATAT
>LV_Brine_h2_0102DRAFT_1000004_pt1 | contig 87775 bp, 98 predicted proteins | sample LakVidmifraction_3_FD_10600 | JGI IMG/M metagenome (IMG submission 10600)
TAACAGCATAAATTACATTAAAAATTATAAATGCTGCTTATAAACCTCAAGTGCTTGGCTTAAGTCGTTGATTAAATCGTCTACATCTTCAAGGCCTATATGCAAACGAATAACGGGCCCTAAATCCCAACCTGTATCCGAACGCAGTCCTTTCATGGTTAAATTAGCGGTTACTAAGCTTTCAAAGCCGCCCCACGAAAAACCCATTTTAAAATAGTGTAGGCTATCTAAAAACGCATCTATGGCAGCCTGATCCCCTGCTTTCATTACTATTGAGAACAAACCATTACTGCCATCAAAGTCACGTTTAAAAAATTCATGCCCCGGGCAAGTAGCAAATGCTGGGTGGCGAATATGATCAACAAGCTCATGTTGCTCAAGCCATGTAGCCACTTCTATTGCTGCTTTTTCGTGTTGATTTAAACGCACAGCCATAGTGCGTAAGCCCCTAAGTGCTAAATATGCATCGTCTGCGCTAGTGCATTGCCCGAGTAAATAGGAGTTTTCGCGCAAAGTTAGCCAATACTTTTTATTAGCAACAGCCACGCCCATCATTACATCAGAATGGCCTACTATATATTTAGTAGCTGCTTGAATACTAATATCAACACCGTGCTCAAGCGGACGATAATGCAAACCGTTGCCATAGGTATTATCAAGCATGGTCATTATGTGGTGCTCGTTTGCTACTTTTACCATAGCCGGTACATCTTGAATTTCCATGGTAATAGAGCCCGGCGATTCCAAAAACAATACCTTGGTGTTTGCTTTAATGTAGTCTTTAATTCCCGCGCCTATAGTAGGTGGGTAATACGTAGTGCTAATACCCAGGCCGGCTAGAATTTTATCGCAAAAATCACGAGTAGGTTCGTATACATTATCAACCATTAAAATATGGTCGCCGGTTTTTAAAAACGACAGCAAAGTTTGGCTAATTGCAGCTGCGCCACACGGATAAAGTACACACCCTTCGCCGCCCTCAAGCTCAGTTATCGCCTCTTGCAGCGCAAAGTGGGTAGTTGTGCCTCTACGGCCATAAAATAAGGTTTTGTCACCACATGTTTTAGCGGCTTTTTTTAATTCTGCTACTGAGTCAAATACTATGGTTGATGCACGTTGCACAACCGGATTAACTACACCGTGGGTATAGGCTTTTTTACGTCCTGATGTAACAAGTTGGGTATTTTTATTGCTTTTGCTCGTCATGCTTAATCCTTATTATTTAGCCAGTACTCAATTAAATAGCGAGAAATAGAATCTGTTCTGGGAAGCTTTAAATGCTCCCCTTCGTCATGCCAATTACCAAACTGGCGTAACTCTTCACGACTAAACCACTTAGCATCGTCAAGTTCGTTTTTATCAACATTAATATCTTCTGTAACCGCTTCGGCAAAAAAGCCCAGCATTATTGATGAAGGAAACGGCCAAGGTTGTGATGCAACATAACGTACATTATTTACTTCAATACCCGCCTCTTCTTTTACCTCACGAGCAACTGCTTGCTCGAGTGTTTCACCGGGATCAACAAAGCCCGCTAACGACGAATACATACCGCTCGCCCACGCAGCTTGACGACCTAGTAAACAGCGCTCTACCCCATCGGCAAACACTTTAGTAACCACCATAATTACTGCAGGATCAGTGCGCGGAAAAGTAGGGTGTTTACAGTTTTCGTTTTCGCATACTCGCGAATGCCCGGCTTCTACTAAATGATTTTTACTGCCGCAACGTCCACAAAAACTATGGGTTGCATGCCAATAACATAAGCCGCGTGCAAGTGCCGCTATTGAAGCGTATTTAATGGTTACTTGAGGGCCGTATTGGCGTATGTCAACAAACTGTGCGCCGTCAATTAAAGGATCAAGTATGCTCGTATCTAGCTTAGATACATCAAGAGCAAACACCCCATCTTTTGCATTGTTTAAGCCAACAAAAATAGCATTCGTTAAATCTAAATGGGCAACCTGTTGATACGATAAATAACTAACTTTTGGGGTATCTTTAATAAATAAGGTTTGATTATTTTTAACTAAAACCCACTTACTTTGCGCCGACATATGCGCTTTAAGCCACTCTGGGTCGTTACGAAAATTTGAGCCTCTGTCTAGTGGCATGTTGCTGTAATGAAGCATTTAAATCCTTAGGTACACGTTATGTTTTAAAATTACCATAACCCTTTAGTAAACCCAATTTATTAGCGCGATAAAAAAAGCCTAAAATAGGCTTAATTGCTATATAACACTGCAGTATTAAAAAGTCTCATGTTGCAGGGGCTAATAGCCTATGTGAGTGTTATTTTTTGGCTATTTAGTAAACCTTGATTTAAAGCAAAAATGTATTGTCGATTAAATGAAATTGCTCAGCACTTTGTTTTAATGCCTCTGCGGTTAACCTATCAGCGCCATATACATCACACGGAACATTATATTGGCTTTTTAAATGCCCCAACAATAAAGCAAAGTCGCCATCACCAGAGAGTAAAATAACTTTATCAAGGTTTTTACCATGCTCAAGCATATCAATGGTTATACCCACATCCCAGTCGCCTTTGGCACTGCCATCGCGGCGTTGAATAAATGGCTTAAGTTTTACCTCAAAACCAATTGCACGCAAAATATTTTGAAACTGGCTTTGTTTTTCATCCCCTCGGTAAATTGCATAAGCAAACGCACATTCAATATTATATTGCTGCGCCATAACTCGCCAAAATGCGTTGTAATCAAAGTTTTTTCCGTAACTTTCACGGCAAGTGTAATAAATATTTTGTACATCGACAAAAATACCTACACGGGGTTTGGTATTTTGCAGCTCGTGTTGTGAAGTCATTTAATTTCCTAATCAGGATTTATAGTAATGGCGTGGTGCTATTAAAATAAGTGTACCTTGCATTTTTTATTTAAGTAACCTAAATTGGTTACTTAACTCCATGTAACCAATTTAGGTTACATTTTAAAAAGTAACTATTTCGAGGCTCATATGATTGGTGTGATCAGCGGCGACATTATTAAATCACAAACTATTCCTCAGCAGCAGTACGATGCCATGCTTTATCAGCTAGAGCAAAGCCTAAGAAGTATTACCACACAGCGCACTCATTGGAATATATACCGAGGCGATGCCTTTCAATTACAGTTAAACAACCCAGAGCAATTATTTAAAACCGCTATTTTAGTGTATTTACACTTAAAAGCATCGGGGTATGAACTACGCCAAAGTATGGCTTTAGGGAAAATAGATAATCCGCGCAGCGATATAAAAACCGCAACCGGCTCTGCCTTTACTCTCTCTGGGCAAGGGCTAGATAAAATAGCCAATCAACGCTTTATTATTAATATTGCAGAGCAACAACTCGATGAGAGCTTAAGCCTTAATCTAGCCTTTGTAGATGTGTTACTCACTAAAATTACGCTAAAGCAGGCCAATGCCTTGTATGTGTACTTAACTAAAGCCGACAACAGCCATGCCGCTGTAGCTAAAGAGCTAAAAACAAGCCGGGAGAATGTTACTAAATTGCTTAATTTAGCGCATTACCAACTAATAGAGCGTTTTATTAAATACACTCAGCAATGTATCCAAAAAATAATCGCAGGAAGTAAATAATGGCATTTTCACTCTTACTCGTTGCCCTTATTATTGGCCACCTACTCGCCGATTTTTACTGGCAACCCATGAACTGGGTAAACGACAGAAACACCCGCCACTTTAAAGCAAAAAAACTTTACTACCATGTATTAGTTCACGGCGTGACTAGCGCACTAATTATTACGCTTTGGGAGTATACCTTTGGCTGGCAACAACTGAGTAGCGTATTTCTTGCCACCAGTATTATCGTGATTAGCCACTACTTTATTGATATTGCAAAATCGTACTCTAATAAAGGTGTAGTGCCTTTTTTATTCGACCAAATTGCACATATCATCATTATTATTGCGATAAGTATTTGGCTAACTGACAATCTGCAGCTTACTAACAGTGTAATGGCGCTATTAACCAACTCAAAAGCGCTGTGGGTTATAGCTGGTTACCTCATTATTTTAAATCCCAGTGCCGTATTTATAAGAATGATGTTAGAGCGTATAACCAACCACTTTTCAAGTGATGGTAGCCTGCCCTTAGCTGGACAAAGTATTGGCATGCTTGAAAGAGTACTGATGCTGACGTTTATCTTATTAGATCAGTTTGCAGGGCTAGGGTTTTTAATTGCCGCTAAATCTGTATTTAGATTTGGCGATTTAAGTGCCAGTAAAGATAAAAAGCTCACCGAATATGTAATGCTAGGCACACTACTTAGCGTAAGTGTTACCTTATTTGTAGGATTAGGAATTAATTACTTAATCAGCTAGCCTGTAATAATAGCAAAGCATACACACTAAAAAATCCCCATTAAAAAACGCGCTACTTGTAAAGCAAGTAAGCGCGTTTTTTGTATCAGCGTTTAAAAGTATTATTAATCGTTGTTACTTGGACGACGACGGCGCTGAGTATTACCACCAACAGATTCGCGTTTTGCCCATGGGCTTTGCGCTTTATCATCCGTTTTAGCTACTGGCTTTTTAGAACCGCCTCTGCGCGCACCCGTACCGTTTCCGCCATTATTAGGCTTTTTATTATTTGGCTTGCTGCTGTCAGATTTAGGCTTATTAAATGGCTGATTGGTCTTTTTAGCTTTTTTAGGAGCGATTGGACGCGCATCTAAGTCGCGCTCTGGTACTGGGTTAACCGGCTCAAAACCTTCTTCGGTAGCACGAGGAATAAGCTCACCAATAAAGCGCTCAATGCCGTATAAATCCACTGCATCTTCCGTGGTTACAAACGAAATTGCATGGCCCGATGCACCGGCGCGGCCAGTACGGCCAATTCGATGCACGTAATCTTCGTATACGTTTGGTAAGTCGTAGTTAACAACGTGTGGAAGCTCCACAATATCTAAACCACGGGCAACAATATCGGTTGCAACTAACACACGTACTTCACCGCTTTTAAAACCATCAAGGGCTTTAACACGTGCGCCTTGCGATTTATTGCCATGAATAGCCGCGCCAACAATATCATCGCGCTCTAGTTGTTTAACTAAGCGGTTTGCACCGTGCTTAGTACGGCTAAATACTAATACTTGCTGCCAATCGTTAGTACGAATTAGGTGGCTTAATAACGCTGTTTTACGTGGTTTATCTACCGCGTAAACACACTGAGTAACGCTTTTAGCTGTGGTGTTTTTTGCAGCAACAGAAATTTCAACCGGATCGTTTATCAACCCTTTTGCCAGTGCACGAATTTCGTCAGAAAAGGTTGCCGAAAACATTAAGTTTTGACGTTTTGCAGGCATTTTTGCAATCAGGCGTTTAATATCATGAATAAAGCCCATGTCGAGCATGCGATCAGCTTCGTCAAGAACTAATACTTCAACACTATCAAACTTAACCGCATTTTGATTATGTAAATCGATTAGGCGCCCCGGAGTTGCCACTAAAATATCAACCCCTTTGCGCAAACGCTGCATTTGTGGGTTAATTTTAACGCCACCGTAAACTACAAACGAGCTTACATTTGAATGCTTTGCGTACTCTTCAACATTTTCACTAACTTGCAAAGCAAGCTCACGTGTTGGCGTTAAAATAAGTGCACGCACATGGTTACTTTTAGCTTTAGGACCGCTAGACAAACGCTCAATAAGTGGCAGTGTAAAACCCGCTGTTTTACCTGTTCCTGTTTGCGCTGCTGCCATCACATCACGACGCTCAATAATCGCCGGAATTGCTTGAGCCTGAATTGGCGTTGGCGTTTCATAGCCCTTCTCTAAAACCGCATTAACTAAAGACTGTGATAAACCTAAACCTTCAAAACTCATATAAACTCTCTTTTAAATAAGGCTAAACTAGCCAGTTGCGCGCATTATACCTATAACCTGCAATATTGCATAAAAATATTCACATCCAACTTTTAGTACTCATTTTTTGCTACTATTAACTACCGCTAAAAATAAATTAAAGAGTTACTTATGAGCTTAAAAACCCAAGCAAACCAAATAACTTTAGTTGAGTGTTTACATAATGTAGAGACTAAGCGGGAAGATGAGGCGAAAACATTACTCGCCCTATTTACAAAAGTCACTAATGAGCAAGCCGTTGTATGGGGTAAGGATATTATTGGCTTTGGCCACTACACCTATAAACATAACTCTGGCAGCAGTGAAAAATGGCCACTCACTGGCTTTTCCCCGCGTAAAACCAAGCTATGTATTTATATAATGCCCGGCTTTGAAGATGAGACGATTAAAACCCTACTTAACCAGTTAGGAAAGCACAGTTTAGGTAAAAGCTGTTTATATATTACAAACCTAGCTAAAGTGGATTTAACGATACTCGCGCAGATTATTACAAGGTCACTCAACATTATGCAGCAGCGCTACCCGCAGTTATAAAACGCAAAAAACGGCTAAAAAGCCGTTTTTTTATATCGCGATATTTACTAGTTATTTAACGCCAAGCTCACGTAAACGCTCTTGCAAGTAACTATCAGCAGTATAGCGCTCTGATAACACCACATCTGGGCGAGGGTGTAAAAATAGTGGTAATGAAATACGCGACTTACTAGACGCTTTACCTGTTGGGTTAATTACCCGATGAATTGTTGAAGGGAAATAACCACCCGACGCTTCTTGTAGCATGTCACCAATATTAATGATCAAGCAACCAAAATCAGAAGGAACATCTAACCAACCGCCTTCGGTATTTTTAACTTGTAAACCCGGTTCATTAGAAGCAGGTAATACAGTTAGCAAGTTAATATCGCCATGCGCAGCTGCACGAATAGCACCAGGCTCTTCATCGCCGGTCATTGGTGGGTAATGTAAAATACGCAGCAATGTTTGCTCAGAATTAGCAATCATATCTTTTAAGTCAATCGAAAATTTAGCACGCACATCTGCTGGTGCTTCTGCTTGTACCCAACTTAAAAGCGTTGCTGCAAACTCATTAGCTAAACGATAGTACTCACGTATGTCTGCTTCTAACTGGGCAGGTACACGGCCTTTAGGATAAACATGGAAATACTCTTTAATGTCTTTAACTTTACAGCCTTTTGCCACTTCAGATACCGAAGGCGGAAAATAGCCATCTTGGGTGTCTTTAGAAAATAAAAAGTCCTGCTTTTGATCTGAGTTAAAAAAGTCTTGCCAATTTTTATAAATAGACTCAACTAAAGATTGCGGAATTGGATGGTTTTTTAATACCCCAAAGCCGGTATTTCTTAATGATTCAACAAATTGAGCAGCCGCATTGTCCGCTTTATAATCAACAGTAGGTAATTGCATTGTACATTCCAGTGAATAGGTTGTGAGAGATCATTTACATTATAGAGGTAGATTACTCTATTTAAGCAGCAAAGCCTGTATTATTACCACCGTGAGGATAGACAAACAGCCCTAAAATCATAAGGACATATGTCCGCACCTTGGCTAGGTGAGCAATCGAGTTGATCTTAATCAAATTATAAATAAAGATTGAAATAACATCACTTCGCACCTATCTCTGAACTATGATAGTAATGTTTATTATTTTGTACTTAAATTTAAGTATTAAGGCTTCTCATGCGACAAAAAGTATCTTTTAAAAGTGGTGATTTAAAATTGGCAGGACAACTTGAACTGCCCTCTGGTGAAATTAAATTTTACGCCCTATTCGCACACTGTTTTACCTGTGGCAAAGATATAGCGGCGGCAACACGTATCAGCCGTGCACTCACACAACAAGGGATTGCAGTATTACGATTTGATTTTACCGGCTTAGGTAATAGCGATGGCGACTTTGCCAATAGTAATTTCTCATCTAATATTCAAGACTTAGTAGCGGCCGCTAATCACCTGCGTGAACATTTTGGTGCGCCGCAGCTACTTATAGGCCACAGCTTAGGTGGAGCAGCAGTGCTGGCCGCTGCAGAGCACATACCAGAAGTATCGGCAATTACTACCATAGGTGCGCCGTCAGATGCACAACACGTAGCACACAACTTTAAAGCCCACCTAGATGAAATTAACGCAGCTGGCGAAGCTAAAGTAAATTTAGCAGGCCGCGAGTTCACTATTAAAAAACAATTTATAGACGATATAGCTAAGTACGATAAAAGCCACATAAGTAAACTTAAGCGCGCATTATTAGTAATGCACTCCCCTATTGACGCGACTGTAAATATTAGCGAAGCCGAAAAAATTTACGCATCAGCTAAGCACCCTAAAAGCTTTATTAGCCTAGATAACGCCGATCACTTACTTACTAATAAAAACGATGCCGACTACGCAGCAGATATTATTGCCACCTGGGCCAATCGTTATGTAAATTACGATAAAACTAAATATACGGCTAAATTAAATAATGGCAGCGTATTAGTAGAAGAAAAAGACCATGTATTTACTCAGCACGTAAGCACCAAAGAGCATACCTGGCTTGCTGACGAACCACTTAAAATGGGGGGCAAAAATCTAGGCCCAGATCCGTATGAGCATTTACTCGCGGGGCTTGGCGCGTGTACCTCTATGACACTGCGCATGTATGCGAGTCATAAAAAGTTACCGTTGGAACATGTCAAAGTTGAGCTTGAGCACACTCGCGATTATAAAAAACAAGACGGTGACGCAGAGCAAGGCCAAGGTGTTGAAGCTATTACGCGTAAAATCACCTTAACGGGCGACTTAACCCCCGAGCAACGCGCGCGCCTTCTCGAAATTGCTAATAAATGCCCAGTGCATAAAACCCTGCACAATAACCCACTGGTGATAAGTGAATTGGTAGAGTAACGTATAATAATTTTAATTCTGTATATAAAATAGCGCAGTTAAAGCTGCGCTATTTTTTCATCTTGTTAAGCTAAATAATTAATTATTTTAAATGTGTGCGATAATAACCGTCATTGTTCCAATATTTTTAGCAAAAGAATCCATCCATGAAATCATATAACACCATTGCAGAACGAATTGAAATTTTACAAAGCCGAATCGAAGCCTATAAAGACGAAATTGAAGTATTAAAAGCTGAACCTAAAAGTGATAACGAACGCATTATTTTTAAGTTTATTGAAACCGGCAGCACGGGTAAAACCAAAGACTATGTACGTGGTTTAGGCATTAAATCGTCTCGCGATAGCTTATATTCGTCGGGTGATGTAACTAAGCTAATTAAAGATGGCGCAACCGATATTTCGCCAGCGTTGCTTGAAATAGCCAGAGTGCTTGCAAGTGCACGTAATAAAAATGGCCCTAGCTGTTAAAAAAGCTTAATTAGCCGTGTAGTAACGGCTAATCCACCAGCTCCACACCTAATCCGCTGAGTAAATTCAACGCTTCAAAACGCTCAAATTTAGCCTTGGTTATTTGGTTGCTATTTAAATCGATATTAAATTGCGTGGCACCAACAAAGTCGCACTGGCTTAAATTAGTTTGAAAAAACTCGCTATCACGAAAATCAGTACCGCTAAATTTACTCTTAGCTAAATTTGCGTGCCTAAAGTCTACATTTTTTGCAAAGCAATCTGTTAGTTTAAGTGCTTTTAGAGTTAGTTCAAAAAAGGAACTGTGGCTAAGCTCACAGTGACTAAAACTCACAGCAGCATTAACACTAAGCTGCGGCCAGTTTATATCACTCCACTGTATACTGTTTAATTTACAATGACTAAAGTCAACATTTTCGAGTGAGCTATAACCCCATTTTAGTGATGCTAAATTGCATTTTTTAAAGCTGCATTCTATAAAACGGCAGTGTTTAAATTGGCCATTTGAAAAGTCGCAATCTGTAAAAGTACAGTCTTCAAACTCTATATTCTCAAAAACCTGCTCTGTCAGTGCTAATGCTGTAAATTGTTGATCAAAATAGTGATTATTATTTTCTATAGACACGGTTTGAATATTACCTTAACGCGCAAATTGAGCTTTTTTAGGGAGATCTTTTTTCAGCGCGAGTATCGCTATAAATATTAAACCCAGAGGTAAAATTAGCGATAAACAGCCACCAACAAAAGCAATGACACCTGGATTAGTACTTTTTCGTTTACCTAATTTATAACTAATAAAAGCAAAAATAGGCACTAATAAAAGTATAAAAAAAGCGATAAACTCGCCAAAAAGAGTGATGTTAACTGACATAAGAATTCCTTTTCATCTGTATGATTATTGCAGTACTAAATTTAACCATAAAAAAACCCTTAAGCCTACACTTAAGGGTTTAATTTTTAATTATCTAACGCATATTTACAAAACACTGTAAAAATAATTTACTCTGCGCTTAGTACCGCTTTTTCTACTACGCTAATTGCAAGTTCTGCTAACGAATCAGCATTAGGCTTACTTGGCGCATTGGTTAATAAACACGACGCCTGCGTAGTTTTAGGGAACGCAATAACGTCACGAATGTTATCAGTACCACAAAGCAACATAGCTAAACGGTCAAGGCCAAAAGCTAAACCAGCATGTGGTGGCGTACCGTATTTAAGTGCGTCAAGTAAAAAGCCAAACTTGTCTTGTTGCTCTTGCTCATTAATACCTAAAATTCTAAACGCAGCTTCTTGCATATCAGCATTATGAATACGTACCGAACCGCCACCTACTTCGTAGCCGTTTAATACCATATCGTACGCATCTGAAATAGCAGCCGCAGGGTTTGCTTCAAGTTCACTTGCGCTCATGTCTTTTGGCGCAGTAAATGGATGATGTACAGCGTGCAGCGTACCTTCGTCATCTTCTTCAAACATTGGGAAGTCTACAACCCAAAGTGGTGCCCAGCTATCAAGGTTAGTGATTTCTAAATCAATACCAATTTTAACGCGCAGTGCGCCCATTGCTTCATTTACTGTGTTGCGCTTATCGGCACCAAATAAAATAATATCGCCCGACTGTGCATTAGTACGCTCAAGTAACTGAGTAATTACATCTGCAGTTAAAAATTTAGCTACTGGTGACTGCACGCCTTCTGCGCCCGCAGTGTGATCGTTTACTTTCATCCACGCCATGCCTTTAGCGCCGTAAATACCAATAAACTTAGTGTAATCGTCAAGTTGTTTACGCGAAAGCTTAGCACCACCTGGTACAGTTAATACCGCAACACGGCCTTTTTCGTCATTTGCAGGGCCTGAGAAAACATTAAACTCTACGTCTTTAACTAAATCGGCAATATCAACAAGCTTCATTGGATTACGTAAATCAGGCTTATCTGAACCGTATAAGCTCATTGCTTCGCTGTAAGGCATAATTGGAAAATCGCCTAAATCTACATTTAACAATGTTTGCCACATTTCGCGGATCATTTTTTCAGTCATACCACGTACTTGATCAGAGCTCATGAACGAGGTTTCAATATCTATTTGAGTAAACTCAGGTTGGCGATCGGCACGTAAATCTTCATCACGGAAACATTTTACAATTTGGTAGTAACGGTCAAAACCCGACATCATCAACAATTGCTTAAACAACTGCGGCGACTGCGGTAATGCGTAAAAGCTACCTTTATGAACACGGCTCGGCACTAAATAATCGCGCGCGCCTTCTGGCGTTGCTTTAGTAAGTACGGGTGTTTCTATGTCTAAAAAGCCGTTTTCATCTAAAAAGCGACGCACAAAGCTGCTTGCTTTAGCGCGTAATTTAATGCGGTCGCTCATTTCTAAACGACGTAGGTCTAGGTAGCGGTATTTTAAACGACGCTCTTCAGAGTTCACTTGGTTAAAATCAAGTGGTAATGGCTCTGAGCGGTTAATAATATTAAGCTCAGTACCTAAAATTTCGATTTCGCCTGTAGGCATGTCTTTATTTACTTGGCTATCTGGGCGTGCACGTACAATACCTTTTAACTGCACACAAAATTCTTGGCGAAGCGTGTTAGCTGAACTCATTAACTCTTCAATGTCAGAATCGAATACAACTTGTACTAAACCTTCTCTATCGCGTAAATCGACAAAGATAAGTCCACCAAGGTCACGTCGTTTGTTGATCCAGCCACATAGTTCAACTTCTTGATCTATGTGAGTTTTATTTAGCTGTCCGCAGTATATAGAGCGCATAGTTTTCCTGTCAGATAAAAGGAGTGCAACGGTCAAAAAACATTCGTTTTAAGTAGGGTAAATCTTTTTTATAAATACGAATATAAAAATAACACCGCTAGCAATTCAAAATAATCAAATTAAGCCCTGTATTATACGCAAGTGATATGAAGATACTAGGGCGGGTGTCGTTTTTTGCATCGGATTTAAAGCAGCATATTTTATTATTTGATACACTATAGCTACTTTATAATTAGGCGTTAGTTTGTATGCTATATATTGGGTGCCCACAGTGGTCAAGCAATGCGTGGAAAGGCAATTTATTTTCGAGCCAATGTAAAAATACCGATATGCTAAGCCAATACGCGCAACATTTTAACTCTGTAGAGGGAAATACCAGCTTTTACGCCGATCCATCCCCAAGTACTCTTTTACGCTGGGCAAACAGTGTACCCGACGATTTTAAATTTACCTTTAAGTTTCATCGGCGCTTTAGCCATGAGCTAAAGCTGACTAATGTACACAACGAGCTAACCGCTTGGCTTAACTTATTTGCACCAATTTTAGAAAAAACCGGGCAAATTATGCTGCAACTGCCAAGTGCCTTTGGCCCTAATGATTTACCCAAGTTAGCGCAATTTATTAGTCTATTACCCAAAGAGCTAAACTTTGGGGTAGAAGTTCGCCATCCGGCATTTTTTCAAAAGGGTGAAGCCGAAATAGCGCTTAATCAATTATTAATGGCAAATAACATAAACCGTATAGCCATGGATACCCGCGCCCTATTTGCAGTTAAAGCGAATACAGAAGCGCTGATTGATGCACAACAAAAAAAGCCGCATCTGCCCGTGCATGCTATTGCTACAAGTGAGCAACCCATGGCACGTTTTGTTATTGCTAATTTACAAAGTGAATATAAAACCTTTTATAAGCCTTGGCTTAGTAAAGTAAAACAGTGGCTTGATGAAGGAAAAACGCCCTATGTATTTTTTCATACCGCAGACAACCGAGAAGCACCATTATTAGCAAGGCAGTTTTGTAAGGACCTAGGTTATAACCACAAGGTACTAAATCCATTTAGCGGCGAGGCAGAAGCCCACCAGCAAGCACTGTTTTAAATAACCACTTACAACAAATAAAATGTTAGAACTTAGAGAGCAACATGAGTGAATATGCACGTTATTTTACCGGCTACCCTGCAAACATTGTTGAGCAAGTATTAAATCTAATCAGTAATGATAAAGTAAGTAACTACTTACTTAAAAAGTATCCGCAGGCACATAATATTACCAGCGACAAAGCACTTTTTAGCTACGCCACAGAGCTTAAAAAACAGTATTTAAAAAATGCCCCGCCGTTTGGTCGCGCCGCATTTAAAAAGCAAGGCGACATGGTCACTAATGCACTTGGCACGCACACCTATCGTATGCAAGGTAAAACTCGCAAGCACGATTTGGCCATCAACAGTGATTTACTGCGCGCTCCCGAGCCGTTATTAAAAGCCTTAGTTGTACACGAGCTCGCTCATTTTAAAGAAAAAGACCATAACAAAAGTTTTTATAAACTTTGTTGTCACATGGAGCCAAGTTACCACCAGCTAGAGCTTGATTTACGCATTTTTTGCGTGGCTGTAGAGCAAGGCAATAATCCTTACTTAAAATGAGCTAATTAAATTGCCGTAAACGCGCTAGTAAATGCACATTAGCTAAGGCAAAACTGTAAATTTAGTTAAACCTATAAGTTGCCCCGATTCTGTTACTACTTGCACCTGCCATTTACCGACAGAATCAGTTGGGAAATTTACTTTATGGGTCCACGCTCTATAACCTTGCTCTCGCCCACCACTTATATTTAGTGTGATCCGATCTACTTCTTTATTGTTGTATAGCCACACATGAAATATNTTTTCATTTAATCCTCTGGGCGCTTTAACAGCAGTCCACGTATATAACCCCTGATGATGTAGTGAATAAGAGTCTAATTGCTTAATATTACCAATAGGTTGGCGTTGCTCTAAATCAACCTCGTGCGATAAAGTAATATCGGTTAAGCGCAAAGCCGCTGGCGGCACCCAGCTACGTAGTTGCCATAAGCCAGCACTTAATATACACAAAATCACTACCAATAAAGGAAATCGCCACCAGCGGGTATTAGGCATTAAGTTGCCTAAACTGGGGAGGGTAAAAATAACAGCAGTAACCAAAGCAATTGCTAAGCTTTGGCTAGTGGTTACATTAAATAAAATAGGCAAAGTAACCAATATAACTACAAACAATGCAAAGTTATGAAACACCGCAAATAACATGCGATTTTTTGCTAACTTTTTATAATACAAAGGATCAATTACCGATATGACTGCACACATTATCATTAGCGCGGTAAAAATAGCTTGCGGGTGATCCCACTGCGTTACCGCTAAAAAAAATGGCAAAGCAAAAAACAGGCTTTCTTGTTGCACCATTTGTAAAGCAAAGCGCATAAAGTTGGGCGATACCGCGACACCAAATCTTTGCTCTACTTTATCGCGCAACCAGTTATCAATAATTAACCATACCCAGCTCACTAGCAAAAATATGGCAATAAATTGCGAAAACGATTCTTTTCGCTCAACTAACACATAACTTGCCACACCAGAGCAAAATGCTATTACCGCTAATAACCCCGGCCGCTGTTGCATTGCGATTATAAATTTTGTTATTAAACTTTTAAAATAGTCCATCTAATTTTGGGTCCGTACAAGTGTGCATGCTAAAGCGCTTAAAAAACATAAGCGCTTTATCTTAAAGAAATTACCTGAACAACACATAAATAGCATAAAACCCCTTAGCTTATTAACAATATAATAATCGGTAGTAATATTAAGTGATGACTATTTTGGTTGTTTTAAATGGGTGCGCGAAATCTCTTCATTTACCCAGTGTAATAATTGTTTTATTGCTTTAGATAACACCTGATTTTGCCGCACTATATAACCTAAACTGGTGGTTGGGAATTGCGGTAAAGCCGTTACTGTGGTGGTTAAATTAGCTTTAGAGCGCAGCGAAAACTCAGGAACAATTGCCACGCCAAAACCAGCTTCTGCCCAATCAATTTGTGCATCAACACTGCCCACTTCCATAACCCGATAACTCGGTAAATTTAAAGACGGTAGCGCATTATCTAATAACTCTCGGGTGCGGGTATCGTGGCCTAATAAAATTAATGTTGGCGGCTCAGTGAGTACCATACTTTCATCGTTTTTTGCTTGCTGCCAGAACGCTAAATTATTTCCCAGCGCACACCACTTTATCTGTTGGAGTTCACTAAAATGCAGTGGCTCACTTTCTTTTTGAGCAATAACAAAGCCTAAATCGGCTTCTGCACTTTTAACCAGCGCCGATGCCTGTGACGAGGTGGTATTTAGCAAGGTAAAATCAATCCCCGGGAACTGGGTTTTAAACAGCTGAAAAGGCTCTATGAGTAACAAGCGAGAAATAATATCACTGGCTGCAATGGTTAGTGTGCCTTGGCTTAAGTTATTTATTGCATTTAGATCAGACTGACATACCTTCAATTCCCATAAGGTTTTTTGCCCCGACTGTAATAAACGCAAACCCGCTTGGGTTAAACAAAAGGGGTTACGCTCGATTAACTTTACCCGCGTCATTTTTTCTAACTGCTTAATATGCAAGCTCACATTAGGTTGCGTCATGTGCAGTGCACTTGCCGTTTTACCAAAGTGCTTTAGCTCTGCTAATGTAACAAAGGTTTTTAACCAATGAATATCTAACATCTCACTTCCTTAATATTGCACACGCCATATGGAATCCTTATTGATATCATAATTATAATTAATTTCTCTTATTTTAACAGCCCGCATATCATATCAGCTTGTTCAATTTGGAGATTAAATTATGCCGTCAATTGTTGTTGTAGGTGCAAACTGGGGTGATGAAGGCAAAGGCCGCATCGTAGATTTTTTAGCTGAGAACGCATCAGCAAGCATTCGCTTTCAAGGTGGTAATAACGCCGGTCATACCGTTGTGAATGATTTTGGCACCTTTAAACTACACCAATTACCTAGCGGTATTTTTAATCCTGATTGCATAGCGGTACTTGGCCCTGGCATGGTAATAAGCCCTAGCGCCTTAAGTGAAGAAATAACCGAAGTTAAAGCCGCTGGCGTTAATGTAAAGCTGTGTATTTCTGATCGTGCCACTTTATGTCTGCCTTTACATGCCCTTGAAGACACCCTTGAAGAATTACGTTTAGGCGACGCTGCTTACGGCTCGACTCGCCAAGGTATTTCGCCAGCGTATGGCGACCGAGTAATGAAAAAAGGCATTTTAGTGGGTTGGTTAAATCAGCCTGACGTTTTACTAGAGCGTATTCAATTTATGCTTGATTGGAAAATGCCACAGCTAAAAGCCTTATATCCAAGTTGTGATTTTTCGCAAACAGCTGAAGAAATGACGCAGTGGTTACTCGATGTTACCGCGCCTTGGCGTGCATTTATTTGTAATGTAACAGAGCCGTTAAAAGCACTACAAAAACAAAATGCTAATTTATTATTTGAAGCTCAGTTAGGTGCAGGTCGCGATTTAGTCTATGGCGAATACCCTTACACTACCTCTTCAAACGTAACGGCCGCTTATGCAGGCATAGGCAGCGGTTTACCAGCGCTTCGTCCTGAACGTGTTGTTGCGGTAGCAAAGTCGTTTAGCTCATCAGTAGGTACGGGTACTTTAGTTACTGCAATGGAAGAGCAAGACAATTTTCGTGAAAGCGCTAACGAATATGGCGCAGTAACTGGCCGCCCACGGGACATGGGCTACTTTGACGCAGTTGCCACGCGCAATGGTGTTGAGCTACAAGCTGCAACCGAAATTGCTTTAACCAAAATTGATTGTTTATCGGGTATGAAAGATTTAAAAATCTGTGTTGCCTATGACGGCGATCATAGCGAAAACCCAATTTGGCCACAAACAGCTGCATTAAGCCCTGTATATGAAAATATGCAACCTTGGGATGAAGACATTACCGGTTGTCGTACCTTCGACAGTCTACCAATTGCAGCGCAACAATACGTTGAGCGCATTGAAGCGTTAATGGGCGTACCAATAACTATGGTGTCTGTTGGCCCTGAGCGCGAACAGATGATTATTCGCTAAATAGCGCTATTGTGTTTAAATAACTGTTGGGTTTGCATGTAACCCAACAGTTATTAATAAAGGTCACACTGCGCGTGGCTGATTTTATGACCTTAACCACATAATTATTTTAACTTATTCTTACAGCCCTAGCCCTGCCATAAAGTCGTCATCATCACTATCTTCTGCTTCTTTTTCAGCTTTAGCCTTGGCTTTTTCTGCTTTTTGTTTTGCTTCGTTTTCGATGATGTCGTCGGGATCTATTGCTTCGACAATGTCAAAGTCGTGTAATTTAATAAACTCAGTTTTATCCATTGCCAGCTCTAAATAAAATATATTTTGCTTACTGGTGGTAAACGTTACGCGGCGCGCTTGTGGGCGATCCATTGTGGTATCTACAGAAATTTGTACTTGTTTATTAATTGCCATCATTTTTGGCTGATTTTGGGTAATAGAGGTATGTAATTGCTCGCGTACTTTAGAGGTAAAGTCACCAACTATTTGGTTCATTAGCTCGCCTAACACATTTGATACATCGTCAGACAAATGACTATGTGCTATTTCTTCCTCGGGCATACCCATGTTACGCATGTAATCGCCATAAATTTCCATTGCCGCTTGCGATGTGAAATTAGTAATTACTAGGCCAGTAAAGCCACCATCAAATAACACAAAACAGCCAATATCTGGGCGCATACAAGTACGAGTAATTTTTTGCACCATAGCGGAGTAACTAACACTATTGCCACTGGCCGATGTGAGTACCCCTGTAACCGAGTGACAAAGGGTTGCCAATATATCATCGGTGCTAATAACTTTACTTTTGCTCATTTAATAGTCTCATTTATACTTATTTTTCATTATTCTAGCCAAGCTACTTAATTTATCACTGACTATCCAGCATAAAATGTTAAAATAGCGCCATTATTTTCAAAGAGACTGGCTTCGTGACCATTAAAGACAGTATTTATGCCTCTGAGCAACAAGTTAAAGACTTTAGTTTTGATCAAAACGTAGTCGAAGTTTTTCCTGATATGATCCAGCGCTCTGTGCCGGGTTACGCCACTATAGTAAGTACTATGGGTAAACTTGCCGGTGAGTATGCGCAAAGTAACTCTAATCTTTACGATTTAGGCTGCTCGCTGGGCGCGGTTACATTAAGTATGCGCCGTAATATTCGCACCGATAACTGCCATATTATTGCAGTCGATAACTCACAAGCTATGGTTGAGCGTTGTAAGGTACATTTACAAGGCTTTAAGTCAGAAGTACCGGTTACCGTTACTTTAGGCGACATTAACGAGCTTGAAATTCAAAATGCTTCAGTGGTGGCAATGAACTTTACGCTGCAGTTTATTCCGCATGCACAGCGCCAAGCAGTCCTTGAAAAAATATACGCCAACTTAAAACCCGGCGGTGTATTGCTGCTGAGCGAAAAAATAAAAGCCGAAAACGAGCTGTGCGATAATTTACTAATTGACCTACACCACGACTTTAAACGCCACAATGGGTATTCGGAGCTTGAAATAAGTCAAAAGCGCACCGCTATTGAAAACGTAATGCGCCCAGATACGCTAAGCACGCACTTTACCCGCTTAAAAGACATTGGCTTTAGCCAAACTCAGGCGTGGTACCAATGTTTTAATTTTTGCTCAATGATCGCAATTAAATAAAGAGAGTAAGTAATTTATGTCTCAATGGTTTAACCAATTTTACGCTGCTATTGCCCAAAGCCCACTTAGTCACTGGCTAGAAACTCTGCCTGCGCAATTAAAACATTGGCAGTTAGAGGCAAGTCATGGCGACTTACCACAGTGGCAAAAAGTGCTTAAAAATTTACCTGAGGTTAAAACTCAGCATGTTGATACTACTACTCAGGTAAAAATTGGCACTCCGGGTGAAATGACCGATGGTGAGCAAAAACAAACCCTACATTTGTTAAAGCGCATGATGCCATGGCGCAAAGGCCCATTTAGTGTTCACGGTATTGAAATAGATACAGAGTGGCGCAGCGATTGGAAATGGGATCGCCTGCTTCCACATATTGAGCCACTCAAAGGCCGCACAGTGTTAGATATTGGCTGCGGCTCGGGCTATCATTTATGGCGTATGCGTGGTGAAGGCGCTCAGTTTGTAGTAGGCATTGACCCTTCAGACTTATCTTTGTGTCAATTTCAAGCTATAAAACACTTTAATCCCGACGAAAACGTACACTTATTACCACTGGGTGTTGAGGCACTACCCGAGTTAAAAGCATTTGATACGGTATTTTCGATGGGGGTACTTTATCACCGTCGCTCGCCTATCGACTTTTTAGCGCAATTAAAAGCACAACTGCGCCCCGGTGGCGAGCTGGTACTAGAAACCTTAGTCATTGAAGGCGACGAAAATACAGTGCTTGTACCCACTGATCGCTATGCAAAAATGCGTAATGTATGGTTTATTCCAAGCACTGCGGCATTAAAACTGTGGATGGAGCGCGTGGGCTTTAAAAACGTACAAATTAAAGACTGCGCAATTACTACACTAGATGAGCAACGCAAAACAGCTTGGATGGAAAACGAATCGTTAGTCGACTTTTTAGATCCAAACGACACCAGTAAAACCATTGAAGGTTACCCAGCACCACTACGTGCTATTTTAACTGCTAAAGCATAGCGTTAACGGCAACATCAGCAAACAATAAAAAACGCCTACGGGCGTTTTTTTGTTTATTTAGCCAGCAATTAGCGGACAAGTGTCCTGTTAATTATTTCAATACTATATTTACGCTAGCCGCGGTTACGCAATTGTTGTAAAATACGCGCGTTTCTAAGCAACCCAAAACAACTATTTTGAGGAAAACCTGTGAGCGAACAAAAACAGTCTCTAAGCTATAAAGACGCGGGCGTAGATATCGACGCTGGTAATGCACTTGTTGAGCGTATTAAAGGTGTGGTTAAAAAAACTCGTCGTCCTGAAGTAATGGGCGGTATTGGTGGTTTTGGCGCACTTTGCGAAATTCCAGCAGGTTATAAGCAACCAGTATTAGTTGCCGGCACTGATGGTGTGGGTACTAAGTTACGTTTAGCTATCGATCTTAAAAAGCACGACACTGTCGGTATCGACTTGGTCGCTATGTGTGTAAACGATTTAATTGTTCAAGGTGCTGAACCGCTGTTTTTCCTAGATTACTATGCAACAGGTAAGCTAGACGTAGACACTGCCGCAGACGTAGTAACCGGCATTGGTAAAGGCTGTGAAATTTCTGGCTGTGCCCTTATTGGTGGCGAAACCGCAGAAATGCCTGGTATGTACGACGGCGAAGACTACGATATGGCTGGTTTTTGTACCGGTGTTGTAGAAAAATCAAAAATTATTGATGGCACTAAAGTAGCCGCGGGCGATCAACTTATTGCCCTTGCTTCAAGTGGTCCGCATTCAAATGGTTTCTCACTAATTCGCAAAGTACTTGAAGTATCTAACGCAGATACAAGCGCTGATTTTGAAGGCAAAACATTAGGCGAAACATTGCTTGAACCTACTCGCATTTACGTTAAACCACTGCTTGAGTTATTCAAGCACGTTGACGTACACGCGCTTTCGCACATTACCGGTGGCGGCTTTTGGGAAAATATCCCACGCGTATTACCTGCCTCTGCAAAAGCAGTAGTAAAAGGCGATAGCTGGCAGTGGCCACCTATTTTTAACTGGTTACAAGAAAACGGTAACATTACTACGCATGAAATGTACCGCACATTTAACTGTGGTGTAGGCATGGTATTAGTTGTTCCAGCCGACAAACTTGAGCAAAGTTTGAGCATGCTAAAAGACTTGGGCGAAAACGCATGGCACCTTGGTGAAATTCAAGACGCAGCGCCTGGCGAAGAGCAAGTTGAAATTGTAGGTGGTGCTAAGTAATGGCACCCACTCGTCTTGTAGTTTTAATCTCAGGCGGTGGCTCTAATTTACAAGCCATTATTGATGCCTGTGAAAGTGGCGAGATAAATGCGCAAATAGCGGCTGTTATTAGTAACAAAGCAGACGCTTATGGCCTTGAACGTGCTAAGCAAGCAGGCATTGCTACACAAGTGCTGAGTCATAAAGATTTTGACTCGCGCGAGGCCTACGATACACAGTTAATGAGCATCATTGACTCTTTTATACCGAATCTAGTTGTATTAGCTGGGTTTATGCGTATTCTTACTCCTAACTTGGTGCAAAAATATATTGGAAAAATGTTGAACATTCATCCATCTTTGTTGCCTAAGTACCAGGGGCTGAATACCCACCAAAGAGCAATTGATGCAAATGATGATGTTCATGGCGTAAGTGTTCATTTTGTAACTGAAGAGCTAGACGGAGGTCCGGTTATACTTCAGGCAAAAGTACCTGTACTCAAGGATGATACAGCAGACACATTAGCAAAACGCGTGCACGAACAAGAGCATATAATTTATCCTTTGGTGGTCAAGTGGTTCAGTGAACACAGACTAACTATGGAAGCAGATTATGCAGTTCTTGACGAAACAAAACTTCCTGCACACGGCGCGCAGTACCCACAATAAAAAAATAAGTGCCCTGCTATTATGTGTGGGCACTTTACTTCCAACTAGCCTTATTGCCGGCGAATTGACACAGTACGAAGCTAAGTATGATATTTTACGCAAAGGTAAAAATCATGGTGAAGCCGTGCGTGAACTCAAAAAGATAAGTGACGATAACTACGAGTTAACCTATCACAGCAATATTGAGTGGATGATTTTTTCTGACTCACGCCAGGAAACCTCTAAATTTACCTTTAAAGATGGCAAAGTGAGCCCGCATCATTATTCAATGATCCGTACCGGCACTGGTCCTGATAAAGATTACAATATTGATTTTGACGCACAAAAAAAAGTCGTTAACAGTAGCCGCAGCGAATACCCGCTTGAGTGCGAATGGACTGATGACTTTCAAGATGCTATTTCGTATCAGGTACAAGTGCGCGAAGGTTTGAAAAAAGGCGAAACCAGTTTTTCATTCCCGTTAATCGATAAAAAAGGTAATCGCCGCGACTACAATTTTGAAGTTGTTGCAACAGAGATGATTTCATTACCTATCGGCAACGTAGAAGCAATTAAAGTAAAACGCTTATACGATAATGACAAACGCCAAGCACTTGCTTGGTTTGCACCAGAAATGGATTACATGTTAGTGCGTATGTGGAAAGGTGAAAAAGGAATGGAACAATTTGAAGTGCAAATAAACTCATTTACCGTGACAACACCTGTCATTGCCCCACCTGCTGATATTAAAAAAGTAACAAGCCCAGAGTAAGCAATTATTTTTAGCTACAAATGGCTTTATTACTATTAGTTTATATCTTTATTACTATTAGTTTATATAAAGCGCGATGCAAATCGCGCTTTTTTTATATGTTTTTTTCGCGATTAAATCTAAAAGTTAAGCTTTATTATGCTTCACTTTGCTGCTGCGCAGAAGCTGGCAAGCCAAAAACTCGATCGAACGCCCATGTAAAAACAATTGCATAAACAAAAAAGAATATAAAAAATCCAAGGTTCGCTATAAACGCACTAAGCACTGAAATTTTCAACCATAGCGCCATAACCGGCACTAAAATTAAAACAAGGCCACCTTCAAAGCCAATTCCGTGTAATAAGCGACGATTGAATGAGCGACCTTTTATTGTTTGCTGAGACTCCCAGCGCTCAAATAACGCATTAAATACATAGTTCCAGCTAAGTGCTACGCTGGATAATACAAAAGCGAGGCCTATCGCTGAAGTTGCTGATTTATCAAACATAAAACTTATAATAGGGCCAACAAAAGCAATGGCAAATAATTCATACAACACAGCTTGTAGAATACGGCGTTTTTTAGGAGTCATAATATAATTCCGATAATAAATAATGTACTGGGTCAGCTCAATATAAAAGCCCGCGTCTACTTTACTACAATAATTTTTAGCGCTCTCAACTAAGCGCTAAAGGCAAAAAACAAGCTTAAATCAATTCACCCATCTTAAATAATACAAACTCACCCGGCTGCATTTTTTTCCAGCGCTCGTCGTTAGTCAGTGGTTTTGTTGCTATAACACTAACAACATCGTTGGGCGTGGTTTCTTCGTTAAAATCAACCACCATGTCAGCATCAATAAGCGTCGCTTTTCCAAAGGGCGCACGGCGAGTTATGTAATGTAAGTTATTGGTACAGTAAGCTAAAACAAATACGCCATCGGTCAGCAGCATATTAAATACGCCCTTTTTGCGCAGCGTATGCGAAAGCGTTGCTGCATAACGAAATACCGATGCCATATCCTCTGGCTTATTTGGGTACTTAGTGCGTATTTGATCCAGCAGCCAGCAAAAAGCCAACTCGCTGTCAGTATCGCCAACAGGTCGGTAATGATCAGGCTTTAAATCATGGTAATTAGATAACTGGCCGTTATGCGCATAAGTAATTTCGCGCCCCCACAGTTCACGCGTAAACGGGTGCGTGTTTTCAAGGCATACTTTACCGCGGTTACCTTGGCGAATATGGCTAATAACTGACACACTTTTAATCGGGTATGCTTTAACTAACTTAGCTATTTCTGACTGGTAGCTCGGCTGCGGATCTTTAAAGGTTCTGCAGCCTTTGCCTTCGTAAAATGTAATACCCCACCCATCTCTATGTGGCCCAGTATTACCGCCGCGCTCCAGCAGCCCCGAAAAACTAAAACAAATATCTGTAGGCACATTCGCCGACATGCCAAGAAGTTCACACATAACAAAAACACCTCTTTTAATTCAACAAGTTAGCCAAAGCATGCATTTAAATCTGATTTAATGGTCACAGTTTTGGTTTCACTTTGGCTTTTTCTTGCTGCAATTTCATTTATTTTACGGCTTTAATGGCGCTATTGTTAAGCACGATTGGGCTATAGGCAAGGGCTAACTACTCTACTATTGGCTCTAGTGTGCTTTTTAAGCTGCTGGCTGTTGATTTGTGGCCCGTAAATTCGCCTTTGGTAATTGGTGGCCCCGCGCCTGTTTTTGTGTGGCCGTGGGTTTCTAGGCTTTGGTTTATGTCTTTAACCAGGCTTATTAAATCTAGCAATACTTGCGCTACGTTTACTGAGCCATCCCCAAGCCATACTGTTTTACCCTCTACTTTTGCCAGTTCGGTTGCTTTGGCGTGTAGGGTTTTTAGCGTGGTTAGGTTCATGTTTTCGGTGGCTTCAATGTCTACTTGTTTTTTACTGCCAAGTAATAGCCCCTCTAACGCGACAATTAAGGCCTTTTCTCCGACTACTGTTTTTAGGGCGCCCATTACTTCGGTTACTTGATTGCCGTCTACTTTTAGCATGTCGTGCGTGGCTATGTTGGTGCTGCGTTGGTGGTAAATTTCTTCGCGGTTGCGCGTTTTTATTTTACTGCTATCGCTGGCTTGGGTTATGTCGCCGTCGGTTGTGGTGTGCCAATTGCCGTCGCGGCCTTGTATTTTGCTGCGGCTATTTTGCTGTAATGTTACGTCGGTGCGTTTGTGCTCAGGCACTAGACTTTGCCATGGCAATAGACTGGTGATCACGGGGTGGCTGTTTAGGCCGTCGATATACTGTATTAAACAATGCATGCCTGGCGCTGGCTCGTTTAACAATCCGTGATCGGATGCTTGGCCGGTGCCAAGTGTGACTTGTTGAAATACGGGCACGGCCAATGGCTCGCCCGTTAGCGGGTTTAATAGCTGTACGTCGGCTGCTTTTAGCGGCCTAAATGCGGTGCTAATTGCTGCGGTGCCACTTGGTAGGTCATATATTTTTTCAATGCGCGCCAATTGCGGCAGGTGTTTGCGCTCGCTTAGCTCTGGAAAGTAGCGCTGTATTAGGCGTTTAATGGCTTGTTTGACCATCGTATGTGCATCCTGTCGTTGATTAGTGTTACTTCGGTTATGTGGCGGCCGTTTATTTGTATGCCTGGTCTTAATTTTGGGATAGCTATTAGCTCGCCGGTGGTTGAGCTTTTAGCGGTTATTGTGTGCTCCGGAAAGTCATTGATAGCTGCGAGCGGCCAGCGGGAGTCATGCCAACTGCCTACAAATATTTTACCGTCAGGGCGCTGCTGAAATATAAAATCGCTAATGCCCCACACTTTAGCTACTTGTCTAAGCGCTTCAATACCTGTGCCGCTGTGATAAAACGCGGGTGCTATTTTATTTAAATATTCGGCGTTTTCAGGTGTTACGAACTCAACACCGAGCTTTGCCAATTCATCGAGCACGGCTTTTATTGTTGCGTGACGAATAGCAAGCGGGGCGGGAAAGCTTAGCGCGCCGAGCAGTTCGCGGCAGGTTAAATACCAGCGGCCGTTGGCTTGGTGCTTTGACTCAATTACGCCAAGGAAATACGGGATCATATTATCAAGCGTATAGCCTAAGTGCAGCTCGACTAACCCGCTTGGCTCTTGCTCTGCGACTACTTCAAATTTTGCGCGGCCTGTGCTGGCAATGTCTAGCTGCACGGTTTTGCTAACAATATTGGTTACTGTGTTGCCGCCAATTGTTAGCGTGTTAGAGAGGCGGGTACTCATGGCCCTTCGACCTCGTTAAATTTATTTTGTACGTCGTCGTTACTGGTTGATGCTTGCGGCTCTGCGCTTTCGGTTGCTTGTTCGTCTAACTGCTGCTGCTCGCGCTCTGATACAGATTGCACTTCTACCAGTTTAAATGTTACTTGCCAGCCTTTTTTGTTTTCTATTTCGCTGGCGCTTATGTCGCCGTCGAATTTGGCTTTACGTATTTTATATGCTGCGGCTAGCTCGTTATTTACGGTGTAAATGATACGCGCGCCGTTTTCATCCAGCGCTTTTGCTTTGCTTATTAATAATGCCAGGCTAGCGCTTTCGTTAAATGGGATTTTAGTATTTACGGTTAGTGTGCCCGACTTTACGCCTTGGTCGCTACTTAGTGAAAAGCTGCCAAGGCCTGACATATCGCCACCGGCTAATTTTACGCCTGCGTTTACGCGGGTTTCGAACCCGGGCACGTTCCAACCGTCGAGTGCTATGCTCATAATACCTCTTTAATTTTATTTAGCTCGCTTGCTTGGCCTACAAATACGCACATTGCCCAATACGTTTGGTCGCTGCCTTTACTCGCTACTGAGTCTGCTAGCTGTTTTGCGGTGCCTGCTGTTATTAATTGCACATCTACGGCGCTGCTTTTTGCTGTGAACTGTGCTTTATTTAATCGCTGGTCGCGGGCTGTTTTTAGCTCTGCGGCTTTGATTAATGCATCGTCGATAGTGGCTATTAATTGTTTGCCGCTGTCGTTTACTATGGCTAGCTCGTCTGCTATTTGCTTTTTGCGCAAAGGCTGCAAGTTTTGCAGCGCGTTTATTTGCCACTCTAAGCTTTGGCCTTCGTACGTTGCCAGCTTACTTTGCTCTAGCGTGCTTTGACTTTGGCCGTATTGCGCGCAGGCGATGAACTCGGCTATTGGGCAGTATTCATTTATTGTGCTGAGCGAGCTTGCCAGTGCGGCGGGGTCATTTGCGCTTACAGATAAAAGCAGCGCGTTGTATTGGGCTGGTTTATCTGTGCGCGAGTCGTCTTTTATTGCTGATGCAAGCAGCCGCGCGCCCACTTGCATTGAGCAAGGGGCGGCGGCTTGGTGGTAGCATAGCGCTATGTTATGCATTTTCTGCTGTACTTGCTGGCAATGGGTAGCGGGCTTTTATTTCGGCTACTTTGTCGCGCCATTTTTGTAGCGATTCTGGCGTGCCGTCGAACTGCGCTTCCATATATAGCGGGTCTGACTCTTTTGCGTATGCGGCTTCGCGCTTTTCTAGGTTTTGGCTTAGCTCAAACTGCTGCTGATTTAATACAGATTCGATTGCCTCTTGTTCCATACCTAGCGATTGCATGTATTCAGCGCTTGTATTGCTGTGGCTTGCGCCTTTGTAAATGTACGTAAACATAGTTCTACCTTTTAAATGGAGTGTTAAATAATTTTAGCTTTATGCTGTGCGTGTCGGCATGGCTTGCATGGCCTAACCACGATTGCACGCATTGGTTTATTTCGACTAGTGACACTTTACCTTGCGAAAATTCTTTTCTAAATCTTTTAAGCTTGGTGCTTATTTTATTCACGCTGCTTTTTCTTAGCAGTCTATGGCTTGCATATATTCTATACCCTAAAAAATCGAGTGATCGGCCGTTCGTTTTTGCTATTGGGAACACCTGCGTTTTGCTGTTTGTTTTTAGTCGTAGGTTTTTATATAAAAACTCTTCGATTAAATTTCTCCACTCGTTAAGTTGCGCCTTGTTCTTGTGTATTATTACAAAGTCGTCCATATAGCGAATATAACGCCTTGCTTTTAGCGTGTGCTTTGCAAAGTGATCTAGCTCGTGAAGGTAGATGTTTGCAAATATTTGGCTCGTTAAATTTCCGAGCGGTATACCTACGCCCACTGCGTCGCTTGGGCTGTTGTCGATAATGTAAAAAAGCAGGCTTTTTGTTTTTTGGCATTTTAACTTGGCGCCCAATATATTTTTTAATACCTGGTGATCAATGCTTGAAAAGTACTTGCTTATGTCGGCTTTTAGCGCATACGCTTTGCCGCTTTCGCTTTCCACCTGCTTAATAAATAGCTGCGCTCTGTCGGCTCCGGCATGTGCGCCCTTGCCTGTTCTGCATGCGTAAGAATCGTGTATGTATCGTTTGTCGAATAACGGCTCAATTACATTGTAAATTGCTCGATGTATAACACGGTCTTTAAAGTGCGGCGCTGAAATTAGCCTGCGCTTTGGCTCAAATACATAAAAATGCCTGTACGGTAATACGTTGTACATTTCCCACATTAGCTCGTTTTGTATTTGCACTATGTTTTCTTCGAGGTTATTGAAGAATGCAAGCGCCGATGCTGATGTTGTTTTTCCTTTTCGGCATTGGTATGCCGCGTTTAATATATTTTCGAACTGGTATATTTGCTCGTACGTGCAGCCTGTTGACGCGTCGACAGGCTTTATTGCTTTTTCAGCTATAGCTGGGGCAGCTGCATCCTTTTCAAAGTTGCACTGGCAGCCCCCCTTAAGGGTACTGCTTCTGGCATAATCAAGAGCGGGACGAAAACCGATATTACTGTTCGCATTCGAACGCGCATTGTTCAGATTGAGCGCGCCCAGCCCAGCGTTCGAGCCATTGTTCCAGTTGCCGCCACGTAGCGGGAATCGATTCCGTGCATTCATAATGCAACTGCCTGTTTGTTTCTGATGGACTTAATCCAACCGCCTAGCATTTTGCCAATTTCTACTAATCGCTCTATCCATAATTGATATTTTTTTACGTCTATATAGCGCAAGTCTTTTGCCAAGCGAACTTGGCGCTTTAGTATTGCTAGCTCAATGTCTAACTCTGTTAGCGTTGTTTTTTTATGATAACGCTTAAATGCAGTAACTATTAAACGCTGCAGCTGCAGCATAGACTTGCGTATTTCTGCTGCTAGCACGTGCGTTTCGTGCTTTGGGAATTGCTTTATTGCTTGATACCCGTACATCAACATGTCTCTGCATTTTTCTTCGATTGTTAGCGCGGTCAAATTTCCTCCTTGTTATGCCCGCGCTATCGCGCGGGGTTCAAATTTCAATAACCAATTACGCAAAGAAAGCGGGACGAAAACCGACAGAACTGTACGCATCCGAACGCGCATAGTTCAGATTGAGCGCGCCCAGCCCAGCGTGCGAGCCACTGACCCAGTAGCCGCCACGTAGCGGGAATCGATTGCCATAATTTCGACAGTAGATGTAGCCGCCAACCGTAGTTGTTGATTCTGACTCGATTAACAGGCGGCGTAACAGCTCAATTTTGTTGTAGTCGAGCGCCTTTTCGATTGCTGCAAAGTGGCTGTTTGTTAAATAAGGGTTGTCGTTTGCGTCATTGCCCGCTGGGCCGTTGCGATTTGTAACGCTGTTACTTAGTTTTGGAGATCCAGCGCTGCCGCTGCCTTCCGTGTTTGCCGTTGGCGAGTCGAAAAACGCAGTGTGCTTGTTCCAGTTTTCTTCAATTACTGCTGGGTTGTTGTCGAGCGTAGTAATGATCTGCCCTTCGTCTAGCATCATTTGGTCTAGCCATTCCCACACGTTACCTACTAGGTCTTGAATACCCCATTCTGTGTGGTCGTGCGACCATGCTGCAGGGCCTTTGCCCGTGTCGGTTCTGCCTAGGCCTGATGCATCGCCTGGCAAACCGTTATCGCCACGGCGTGCTGTTTCTAATTTGTTTTCGTGGCTGCGGCCGTAGTTTGTATTGCCGCGCGGCACTGTGCCATTTGCATAAGACCACAGCGCTATTGCTGCCCATTCGTGAATGCTCATCATGTGCCAGCCGTCGCCTTTGTTGTTGCATAGCGCCTTTGCCTGGTCGTAATTAACTGATGTGCGCGGCTGCACGCCACCGATAACACTGCAACCGCCATTTGCTCCGGCTGATGCTAGGTATTTACCAATGTACACTTCGCCCAGCTGAACACCGTTACGCATAAACATGGTTGGAATGCCTGTGCCTAGGTTTAAATCTATGCTGTATTTTTCTTGGATTGCGGCGGCTAGCTCTTCGTATGTGAACGGGGCAATTGGCACCATTACGTTTGGGTTGCCTTGCTCGTCGATGATCACTTTGTTGCGGCCACCTGATGCATGCTCGATTGCCTTGCGGTAACCGTCTGATGCAACGATTGCCATTTCGCTTGCTTTGCCTTTTACGAACTGGTCTAGCTGCGTTGTTTTGCTGTCGATTTCTGCTGCTTTGCCTTCGATTGCTGATGTTAGCTGGTCGGCTGCGGTTACTAGCTGGTTTATTTGCTCTACGCTCATGATAGTTCCTTGCTGAAATTGCTGAAGTTTTTATTTAAAAAGTAATTGCGCACAGTGCGGCGCATGTTGTTTATTTGTGCCGTTGCATTGCTGGTTGCTAGCAGTGTTAGCGCGTCTATTTGCGGGCTATAGTCGAACATCCATGATTGCGCGGGAATAGTAATGCGCGCTAGGGCTGCGGCGGCCGCAAACTTTAAAACGAACGAGCGGTTATGCACGTTATTTACACCTTGTCGCTTGCGCTGCAGGGGTAAGTAATCTACTGCTAGCAGTGTGCCGTTGCGTGTAACTAGGCCAATCCAGTTATAGTCAAAGTCGCCGATGTCTTGCTCTAGCACTACTGCCCACGCGACTGTGTTTGCATCAACATACCCTGACGTATCTATGTTGCGGCGGTAAACTATTTGTGCGCCGCCCGGCATTTTCTCGTTTGGGTTGCGGGTTGCTTGCTCGTTTAGCCCGGGTATATTTGCAAATACTAGCTCTGTTACTTCAAGCCCTTTATTTTGCAGCGTTGCTGTTGTTATGTATGCCTTGCCAGCATTGGTCATTATGCCGGTTATTGCCTGATTCATAGTTGCTCCTTGGCGGTGCTTATGCCGCCGTCTTTGCTTAAAAACCCATAATGCTGGTGCGCGGTAATGCTGTGCTGCACACCAATGCTTATTGCTTGGTGCTGTGTGTTACTTGTTAGCGCGTCTAGCCCTAAAAAGCTATGAACTACGCCGTGATCAATACCCGTTATTGCGTTTATTTTTGTTGTTGAGTTAACGTAATTGCTATCCCATTGCACATGCGTTAAGCCAAGGCTTAGTGATACTGCCGCTAAATTATGCACTGTTAGTTCGTATCGTCGGCATGTTCGGCCGTACAGCTGTATTAGCTCTGGCAATAGTTCGTATGCGCTTGCTAGTGTTGAGTCGGTCATGTCGATTGCAATAATATCCCAGTCGCGGCCCTCTATTCGCTCTCGCACATTTATGACCTGGAGATCCAGCCGGTTAAAAATATCTTTTATGGTTGCTATTTCTCCGGCGTCAATTGTATTGACTAGTGCGTGCTGCACGCGCTTACGGTAGAGATCCAGCGGTTCACTATTTAACCGCTGCGTTAATCGCTCCCATGCTAGCAGCCCGAGTATTGGCTCTTCGTTTTGTAGCTCGTCTTTTTGCTGAACTGCCCACATAACGTAATTACGTGACTGGCTCCAATATCCTGTTGCTGCCTTTACAAGCTTTTCGGCGTAGCCTTTGTTTAGCCATGTTGCTATTTGATTAGCCATTTTAGCCCTTGGTCACTGTTAGCGATGAAAGCACTGGCAGCCAGTTGGCGGCTGTTATGTCGTCAATGTCGAACTTGATTGATTGCAGCTCACTAAATTGCGCGTGGCACTCTGCCACCAATTGGCTAACGCTAAACACGCATTGGTGCGCTACGCGGGTGGGTGCGTACGCTGCATTTTGCCTGAATGCTGCTTGTATAAATGCTGTTAGCTCGCTTTGTATGTCTTCGCTTTGCGAGTGCAGCTTGTATGTTGCTGTTACATTAAACCCAGTGGTTGCCATTGCATACACTATGAAGTCGTCGCCTAAGCCGTGATGCCCTGCGTTTCTTATGTGCTGATTGATTGCACCCAGCAATGCGGTTGGCGCTGCGCCTATGTCTAGGTATATGTAGGCATTTGCTGTACCTGGACCGCGCGGCGCTCCGGTTTGAATGTAGATGTTATCTATTGGCACACCAAAGCTGGAAATTATTTGTTTATACACAGCGTTAATGTGCCAGCGGGCTGCTGTTCCGAACACGTTACGTATGCGTAGGCGGTAATGCTCTGTGCTTTCTGTGTCGGCTCCGGGCTTTATTAGCCAGTCTTCGTTATTAGTTACTGTTATGCCCTCTTGCTGCTCAACAAAGTAACGGTATGCATTGGCTGGCAAGTTGTATGCTGCGCCCTCTTCTTGCGCCTGCGCCAGTGCGTACGCTGTGCTTTGCCCTGGTGCAAAGTGCACGTCTTGCATTGTGGTTAATTTATACACTTGCTGGCCTAGCGTGTCGGTTGCTATTTGTGCACCGGCGGTAATTGAACTTTCGCCTTCGGTGTTTTGGCGTGTGAACGTGAGTATGCCTTGAGCTGCTACGCCCGCCTGAATGAATACGTTGCGCGCGGGGCCGTGCTTTTCTATTAGCGCGTCGCGGTTGGCGGTCATTATAAATAAGTTTGGCATTAGCTGCTGCGCAACCCAGTTTAATAGCTGCACTAGCGGCTTGGTTATTAACGCTTCAACTGTTCGCCAGAACGGGCTAAACGGTGAGTTGTTAGCAACCTGTATGTTTTGCTCTTTTAGCTGAGCTTGCCATTGTGTTTGCGCTGTTTGCTCGTCCATTGGCAAGCCTGCGTTTTGCATCATTGTTTTAAAGTTCATTGCTGCTCCCGTACTGGCGCGTTTGCGCATTAATGCTTAGCGTGCCATCGTCGTTGCGGTGCACTTTTATTGTGCCTGGCTTTACGCGATTGTCTTGCTCGGTTAGTAACTCGAGTTCGGTTAATATTGGCTCTATGGCGTTTTTGTTGCGCAGGCCAACAAGCTTGGTTAGTAAGCCGCTTTCTAAAATGCGGTGCTTTATATCCTGGCTTATTACGTCTGCTTTTTTAAACGTGCTTGGGCTTAGCGAGTCGTTAAGCATAAAGTCGCCGTCTTGTATCTCTAGGTCTATGTGTAGCGCTATATCAAATTCCATTAACCTGCTAGCTCCATCATTTGTTCAAAGCTTTGCGCTAAGTCGTCTGATTTAAAGTTTACGTTCTCAATGCTTATATGCTTGCTGCTGTCACTGCTATTGCTGTTGTTGTTTGTGTTACTGCTGTTGTTGGTTAGGCTTTGCAGGTAAGCCGACTTTTGCAGCTTAGGCTTATATGCAGTGGCCTGTTGTTCTGCGCTAATTTGCTGTGCTTTTTCGGCGCTGTTGCTGGCTGTGTTAGTAATTACCTGATCTGTTTTTACGCTTGGTAATGCTGGCTCTGGTGCTGCGCCTTGGTTAACGCTTACCAGTTGCGCTTGCTTTGAACTGTAAACAGGCGAGTTTGCCGCGTTAGTAATATTGTTAGTTGCAACCGTAACTGCGTTGTTTTGCTCGCTTGGAAATGCATTGTTTATTAACGCCTGGCTACGTGCTTGCGCCTGTAAATTTAACGGGGCGGTGCTGTCGGTTGGCACTGCCGGTAACTGCTGGCTAGTAAATTTAAATGCGTCTTGCGCTGCTTCACGCTCAGTCAATGCTTTTGGTTGAGCAGTTATGGCGGTTGGCGCTACGTTATTTTGAACGGCGTTAACTGCGCTGCTAGTTGCTGCGGTGCTTTGCGTTGTGCTAACCGCACTGTTATTTAGTGCTGTTAATGCCTGTGTGCTATTGGCTGTTTCATTAATTGCAGTGCTAGCCGCGCTGTTAGTTACCTCTGCCACATTGTTTTGCGCGGCGTTAGTTGCGGCGTTGGTTACTGCAATGCTTGTAGTGGGGCCGTTAATTGCGCTACTTACGGCTTCATTAATTGCAGTGCTGGCGGTGCTGTTAGCTAGCGTTACCGCATTGTTTTGCGGGGCGCTAGCTGCGCTGTTACTTGCTGTGGTACTTGTGGCATTGCCATTAATTACACTGTTAGTTACTGCGTTGTTTTGCTCGCTTGGGAATGCATTGTTTATTAATGCCTGGCTACGTGCTTGCGCCTGTAAATTTAACGGTGCGGTGCTGTCGGTTGGCACTGCCGGTAGCTGCTGGCTAGTAAATTTAAATGCGTCTTGCGCTGCTTCACGCTCAGTCATTGCTTTTGGCTGGGCCGAATAAACAGGGTCGTTTGCTGCTGTTTGCTCTGCCAATGCCTGCGTGCGCATTCCTTCAGTTTCAGTAATTGCTGTTACTTTAGGTGCTGCATAATTCACAGCGCTGTTTGGTGCTATATACTGCGAGCTTGCTTGCGGTGTAGGTGCGTTTGCTTTGCTGATAACGCTTTGGCCGTAGTCGCGGCTGTACGCTTGGTCGGCACTTTGCATAACCATTGTTTGCGGCTGAACTGCTTGGGTTACCTGATCTACTTTGTTTGATACTTTTTCTGGCTCGTCGTCTGAGAAAAACGAGATAACCGAGTTTAATACTCCGTTGTCGGCGATGGCTGAAATAAAGCTGCTTACGCCGTCAAATATTCCACTGATGCCGCTGGCTATGCCGCCGAAAAAGTCGCCCAAAAAGCCGAACGTTTCGGTTAGGTAGTTTATTAGCGATTCGATTATGTCGACTGCGCTTTGCCAAATGCCGGTGAAAAACCCTGATACAGAACTCCCCATGCCTGAGAAAAATCCGGTGATGGCGCCGCCAAAGCTGGACAGTAAATTGCCCACATATGAAAACGCTGATCCTATGGCGTTAACCATACCCATAACCACACTGCCAATTGCTGAAAATGCGGGTGCAAAAAAGTCGTACACACCTACGGCTATTGTTTTTATTAGCCGCCACACTAATTGCAGTGGTAACGTTAGCAGGTCGAACGCAACTTTAAGGTATTTAAACACCGTTGAGCTTTGCGCCCACTCGTTAAATGCGGCTGTTATGTCGTCAAAATAATAGATAAGCGCAGCAACGGCGGCGATTAATGCAACAGCTGCTATAACAATCCACGTTAATGGGTTTGCCCAAAGTGCTGCGTTAAACAGCCATGTGGCCGCTTGGCCTGCAAGCATAACCGCTTTAAATGTACCCATTGCAATAGCAGCCGCGCCCATGGTGGCTATAAGTGACAAGAACCCTGCAACACGCAGTGCGATTAATGCGCCTTGCCATAGCTTAGTTACTATTAACTGTGCATTAGTTAGCGTTATGCCAATGCCTGTAGCAAAGTTATACAGCCCCATTGCAAACGTGGCTATGCCAAAGGCGGTCATAAGTGCGACTACGCCCACCACAGCGACTGATATTACGCTTGATAGGAACGGAAACTCTTCTGTTAGCGAGACGATGCCAGCAAACATTGATGCTAGCACTTCTACAAATGGCTCTACCACTGGCAATAAGCGGTTACCCATTGCTGTGGCTGCTGCATTGAATGAGCCGCCTAGCCTATCCCATGGGCTAGCAATGATGTTTGCCATTTCGGCCGCTTTGGAGTTGTCTTGCACACCTTCGAAAACTGCAATACCGTCTTTTAATTTGTCTACTTTGGTGCTTAGTACGTCGACCGCCTTTGCGCCTTGCTTGCCAAATATTTGCGTTAGCACATCGCCGCGCGCAACAGAACCCAGTGATGACAGGCGGTTATTAATACGCCCTAGCACTACGTCTATTGCGAGCATGTCGCCGTTGTCGTCGGTTAATTGAATGCCTAGCGACTGCTGCGCTTTGCCAATACCCTGCAATAGTGATGCTGCTTGCGTGCCCGCTACCGAACCCGACTTAGCAACCAGCTGCAACTCGCCCACTAGGGCAAATTGCTGAGCTGAGCTTAGGCCAATATTTGTTGCAGTTGCGCCAAGGTTTGAAAACGCCGCCTGCATTTCTGCGCCGGTGGTTTTGTAAAGCTGTACTGCGGTTGCGGTTTGGCCTGCTATTTGATTTACCCAATTAGACTTGCCCATTTTGTTGGCTGTCTTTTCGAATATGCCATACATGGTACCCATGTAGCTGGTAATGGTGGCCGCGTCGGCTTTGGTTGCTACCGCTAGTATGTTTGATGTTTTAGTAAATTCTGATAGCTCATCGCCCGTTAGCCCGGCAATGGCTGATTGAATATCGTAGGCACTGCGCACAAACTCGGCAGAGTTACCGCCGAATTGAAAGCCAAATTCGTATGATGTTTTGGTTAGTTTTTGTAATGCGTCGTCGGCAACGCCTAATGATTGCACCTCGCCCAGCGCGGCAACATGATCAATTGCGGGGGCTAGTGATTTAGCCAGTGCGTAACCACCGCCAACGGCTGTGGCTGCGCCGCGCATCATCTGATCTTGCGCGGCGGCTGTTTGCTGGCTCAGCTGATTAATTTTAGCCATGACTTTATTAACCGGACCCGTCACCTTGTCGATGATACCGATTGAATAATTAAGCTTGTCTAACTTGCTGAGCGTGGCCATTACATTACTCGCTTAGTGCTTGGCATATGCCGTTATTTACAGCAACCACAAAGTTTTCTTGCTGCTGCGTTTCGAGGTATAGCGCTTGCGCTAGGCTCTCTTGTGTGGCGGTAACCGCGCCAAAATACTTGGCGTGGTATGCCTGTAGCTGATCTAACCGAGACTTGCCTATTTGCTTGGCTCGGTCTTCGATTTTTTTACCGTGAAATTAAACTCCGGTTGGTATTCTTCAACAATTGCGCCCACTAAAAACAATGCTGCGCCTGGCTGTTGCACTAGCTCTTTTAATTTTTTAGCGTCTTCTTGCACTACGGTGTTTAATACAAAGTTAGTTGCCGGCTGCACTTTGCTGTTTGGCTGCGTAGAGTTGATGTATTTGTTGTAATCGGCTGCGTTTACGTTAAATGTAATTTCGCCTACCGGTGTTTCTAATGTGATTTTTTTCTCGAACGCCATGATTATTTACTCGCTTTAATGTCGGATTGGTTTAGCAATGTGTATGTAAAATACGGGCCGTACTTGGCTGCTGACTGGTCACACAAATTAATGAACTCGTCAAAGTCGTTTGGGTTAGCTAGCACTTGGCAACCTGCAGACCACTTATCAACTTGGATTGATGTGGTTTTGCTGTTTGCACGGTGGCAGTTAATACCAAAGTAACCTTGCTGTAGCTCGGCTTGTGGTGTGACTTCCGTGTCTAACTCGGTGTTTTTGTCGTTGTCGCGCAGGACAACAACAGGCTTGTGCTGCACTAGGGCGCGGTATTTGCCCTGGTGATAACCCAGCTTCCATAAACTTTTATGCTGCCCTGCAATAAGTACTGCAGTTCCATCTATGTTCATTGGGTTTTGACGCCAGTAAATACCGGCGTCGGTGGTTGCTTTGTATTGCTTTAATTGCCACTCGCCGCCTTGCTGATACAGCATGCAAATAACATCGTTAAAGGTATTGGCGCGTGTGTTGTTGTGACGAATACCTATGATGTTTAGGTTTAATTCGCCCTCGAACACGCGGTAGCCGCAGGCCTTTAAAGTGCTAAGCAATGTTGCGGCAGTTAGTTTGCGAATGGCTTTGGTCATTACAAGTCTCTCACTTCATCAGATGTTAGGTACGGCACGCCGTTAATTTTTACAAAGTCGGGACTGGTGATCGGACACTTAATTGATGTTGTGTCTTCTTCGCCGCCGTCGGCTTTAATGTTTAGAATTTCGTCTAGTTGCGGCAGGCAGCCAAACGCTTCAATGTTCTTTTTGCCTGCTGCTACTTCAGCGTTAAATGCTACGTCGAACGGCTCAATGCCTTTCCAGCTACCCGCTTTTGCCGCTTGCGCTTGCACAATTAGCCAGTTTTCGTGGTCTAGCTTTAGCGTTACTTCGCCTTCTACGTCGCCGTCGATAAAGCCTTTTGGTACGCCACGCACTTTTTTAACTGTGCGACCGTCGGTGATTTTTACGGTTGCTTCGATTACGTGCACCATTGAATTACCAATGAAAATATCGAAGTCTTTACCGCCTAGTACTTTTTGCATGTTCGCTCCTACTCTGCGTTATCTAACATGATGCCAACTATGATGGTGTTGGGTGAATCGATTGGCTTAACTTTTAGGACGACTTGCAATGTGGTTGCGTTCATAAACGTTAGGCTAATGCTGTCGTCTTTTGGCGTGTCGATTAAGCCCGGGAACTTGTCGGCACCAATGTTAATTGAGCGCGCCATTTCGCGTAGCGGCTTGCCCATGATGCGCTTGCCAAATTCAATGCCGCTGGCGCTGTTGTTTAGGCGGCGGTTTTTAATGTTTTGAATTGCAATAATGCGCACGTCGCGTGCGGCCTTATCGACAATGCGGCCTGTTTCGACTTGCTGAAAGTCGCCGCCTTCGGCATCTAACATGTTTACGTCGCCAAAATATGTGCCGTCAAAGTCTGGGTAAAACTGCGTGCAACTAAATCGCAGTGCGTCTAGCGCGGCTGTGGTTGAGTTGGTTAGCGGTTTGCCTGCGGCATCTTCCGGATGCGGCATTAGTGACATTGCCCCCGTAAGTACGCGCATTGGGCTATCGGCAATAGTGACTGCGCTTTTACATAAACGCCCAGTTACTGCGCCTAGCTCGTCGCCAAATAACAAAGGAACAACAGCTGTTTGCGGTGCTACTACGCCGTCGGTGATTGGCTGTAATGCGGTTACTAAATCAGACCAGTTTTGTAGCTCGGTTAGCCCTGGCGCTGCTACTAAAAAGCGCACTCGGCGAGCAAGGCTTGCTAGTATTTCAAGCGCTTTAGCTTGATAGCTTTCTACTTCGGCTTTGCCTGTTACTGGCGTACAAATAACAATGATTTCTGGACTTACGTCCTGATCCATTGCTTCGTCAATAAGCGCCATTACGTCGGCGTCGATTGCGTGCGCTATTGCATAACCGCTTACTAGGTCGTCGCCGTTGCGCTGCCATGCCTTAACTTGGGTTTTTAACGGTGAGTCGGCTACGCCAAACTCAGCATCAAAGTCGCTTTGTGCATTAATGGGTAGAATTTTGCCGTTGTTTTCGGCCGCTTGGCCTATGAACAATACGGTGCGTTCTACCTGTTTTGTAGCGCCACTGCCTGTTTGAATGGCGGCAACGGATACTTTACCTTGTGCCATGGTCGTTCCTTTTTTGCTTGCGCTACGCCACTTGCATAGCTTTGTTTAAAATAAAATTCATTTGCTCTTTTTGCTCTGGCATTGTTTGCCCCAAAAAGGAGCGGGCCGGTAAATCAATTTTCCATGTGCTCTTGCCTGAGCTGCCCTTTAATTCGCGCAGTAAAAACCCTGCTTGGTTTTTGCTTAGGTTTGCTGTTATCCATTTTATGCTTGGCCGCTTGCTGCCCTTGCCTTTGCCGCGCGGTATTTTGTAACCCTCGGCTATTAATGCGCGGGCTAAGTTGCGCGTGGCTGGACCTTCTTTATTTTGTGCTGCACTGCCTTTTGGCTTGCCTGCATCTAGGCTTATACCTTCTTGGTGTGCGCGGGCTATTTTTCCGCTGTTGCCACCTTTAAAATATACGCTTGCGCTATTTGCGCCGTAGCGCACTTTCATGTTTCGCTTTAGCTTGGTTAGCATTTTCTTTTTTTTGCCGTTGGCGCGGCCCTGCCATGTTTTACCTGCTAAATCGCTTTGCCTGGTAATGCGCTCTTTACTGCTTTTGTTTGCTGCACGTATTGCGCTGCGCAATATGTTGCGGCGCTTTTGCGGCTTAAGCTGTAAAAACGCTAACTGCTCTTTGCTGCGGCCTTCGTCAAACTTGAGGTTAAGCACGGCTTACTTGGCCTTCAAGTATGAACGCTTCTGCTATCCACAGGCTTTGCTCGCCAAAGTCGTAACGGTTGCCGTTAAATTCAAACGGGCCGTTGGGCGCTTGTATTAGCTCTATTTCTTCGCATAGCTGGTTTATTGTTAGCTCTACTTCGTTGCTGTTGTCGTCGTTAACGTCGGCGCTAAATTCAATGTCGGCGCTGTCGTATCGCTCGCCGTTGTTTTGCAGCCAAAACGATGCAAAGGCACAAATAAGTGCGGCCGGTGCTGCGCATGGGTTTATGCTGATCACCCCTGAGTAATAAAACCTTGCTGCCAATAGACCATTGCCGTTAATGGTTTTGCTGCTTGGCTCTATGCGGCCGCCTTCTATCCAGCTGTCGAATTGGGTGCTTAGCGCTAGGTTGCGGCCTTGGTATTCTGCGGTTGCTAAATGCTGCTTAAGTTTTGCTATTTTGCTTTGGCTCATAGTAGCTCTACCGATAAATTAGGACTTAAGCCTTGCAGTTGGCGCATGGCATCTATGCTTTGTTTTATCCAGTGACTGTGGTTATCAACCGCTGATTGGCTTTGTGCTGTTGCGCTGTCGCGGTGCGTGCTGCCTAGCTTTGATACCAGCAAGCTGGCTTTTGCTTTGCTGTAAACTGCGCGCTTATAAAACAGTGCTTGCGCGGCGCTTAGCGTTTGGCCATTGGTAAGCTGTGTATTTGCTAGCTCTTGGTTAATTTCGGCCTGCGCGTAAAGTAGCTTTTCTAGCAGTACGTCGCTTTTGCTGGCGTACTCTTGGGCTATTGCGTAGTGCTCAATAAAATGGGCGGTGCTTAGCGCTGGGTAATAGCCGCTGGCTTCAATGATTACATTGACGCTTTGTAAATCTGCCTGAGGCATACCGCTTAAGTTCATATTGCACCTTTAAAAACACACGTTAAATTGGGTGCGGGCGCCACTTAGTCACGCGCGTTAAGCAAGTAATGCTAACGTTGTGCTAAGTTGCCCGCTGGCGTTGGAGCTAGTTAGCGGTTTGCTGTTCTGGCTCCGCTGGTTTAATCATTTTTTGCAATTCTTTTAGCAGGGTTTTAACGCCTGCTTTGTCGTTAATGGATTGGGCCATTTCTGCAAAGTAAAGCGCGTTGCCTAGGTTAAGCTGGGCTTTGTTGACTTTTGCGGCGATTGCGTAAAGCTTGCCGCCGACTACTTCTAGCCCTGACCAGTCTTGGTTTTTAACCACAAAAATTAAGCGGCGCAGCGTAAAGCCAATGTCGTACAGGCCTTGCTGTTGCGATTCGGCAAGGTAGTAATTTGCGTCGTCGTATAGTTGGTCGATAACGAACGCCGCCCAGTGCTTGGTATTAAACACGGTTGGCAGTGGTTGCTTTTGCTCGATCATTAACGGCAATAAGTCCATTACTGCATCCCAGCGCTTTAAATCAACTAACCAAATAAACACCCATGCCAACACTTTGTTGTGGTGGCTTTGCTCGCTTAGGCGATATTGGTTTATGTACGCTAGGTAGCCTTGGCGTTCTAGCGCTTCTGATTTGTATGTTGCTTTGTCGCTAATGTCGGCAAATGTTTTTAATTGAGCCAAGTCGGATTCTATAGCTGCTGCATAAAGCTGGTACTCGGTTTGCTCGTTTACGGTTGCTGGCGCATTGGCTTGAGTGGCGTTAGCCGCTGCCGTTGGCGCTTTATTTTCAGTGCTTGTTGGTACTGCTTTAGCTTTGGCTAATGATTTTTTGAAAAGGCTCATTTAAAAATACTCGCTAATTGTTAAAAAAAGCCGCCCCGAAACTAGGGAGAAAGAGGCGGCTTGCTGCTGCTAAAAAACTATTCCCAGCCGGTGCCTGCTTTGTTTGGCAGTTTTACGTTGGCTGATTCGAAGTACGCTATTTTTTCGAGGTCTTCGATGTAGTAACAGTCGTTACGTGATAGGTAATCTTCTACGCGTTTCTTTTTTGGGTTGTCTTCTACGTGTGTGCGGGTTGAGCCTGCTTGCACGTAGTGACTTAGGTTGTCGAAACTTGTTACTAAAATACCGCGCGATGGGAAGAACGGAATTTTATAGCTGGCTAAGCCGCCATACGTTTTAATGATTTGCTCAAGTTCGATTTTGGTTTTTTCGCTTGGCGTGTGCGACTGCTTTGCATACAACTTGTTTTGGTCGTTTGCTAGTAGTTCGTCGCCAATGATGGCAACCATGTTTACGCGCTTGTGCTCTGGTACTGCTTGCAGTGCGTCGAACACGGCTTGGTCTAGGTTTTCGTAATCGCCACCGGCACCAATGCGAATTTCGTCAACGGTTGCGCCTTCGCTAATTGCGCGCTCTGGTGCGTCGCGGCGAATGAGTTGTAGCCAGCCGATATTTACGTCTTGCAGCATTGTGTTAGTTGCAATGTTTGTAAACGCTGCGGCTGATGTGCCATGAAAGCCAATTTTAATAATGTCGAGCGCGATTGCCTGGCGCACGTGATTACGATAGCGCTGATGGAAGTCGGGGAATTTTGACCACTGATCCATTTTTGCCCACGATAAATGAATGTCACATTCTACTGGGTGACAACGGTATTCGCGTTTTGCTAGGCCTGCTACATCGCGCGTTTGACGCTCTTTGGTGTCGTCGCCTTCTACACCTGCACGGCCTGTTACGCCACCGTCTACGCTCATCATTACTGATTGGCCTACGATGTCGTCTACTAGTGCGGTGTTGATTAATTGCAGAAATTCTACCGAGTCGTATGTTGCGTCGTATAGGCGCTGTTCGGTTGTTGGCTCTACGTTGAACTGTTCGTTCATTGATGCTACGCCGTAGTTGCTGGCCATGCCTGCAAGTACTGCGACAAATAATTGTTTTGTTCTGGTTTTCATTTTCGTTCCTGCGCTTTGCTAAGTTAAGTTAGGGTGCTGCAATTACAAGCAGTTGCTGTATTTGCCTTCGTCGCCTTCGTGCTCTTCGTCGGCGTTGGTTGTGTCACCCGCAGGTGTTTTTAATGCTTTGGCAAACTTTTCGTTAAGTTCGTCAAGCGCTACTTTTGTGCTTGATAGCTCTTCTTTAAGCTTTGTTAGCTCGGCTGACTCTTCGGCTGGCGGGGCTGTTTCTTCTTCGCCTTCCACTTTAGTGGTTGAGAATGAATCAAGCTTTGTGGTTAGGCCGTCTAGCTTTTTGCCAAACTCTTCAAGCGGTGCGCCGAGTGCATCTTTTAATGCATTGGCTAATTGTGTTTCGTTCATGTCGGGTTCTTCCTTAGTGAATAGTCGTTTGAAAAAGGGTTTTTTAGGTGTGTCGATAGGCTCACATGACCCTAAGTCAACGGTTAATAAAGAGACTTCCGTGTCGTCTGCTTTGCTCTTACTACTGAAATGAATGCGGTCGGTGTAGCAGCTTGCTGGGTAGTCGGTAACTGCTAGGCCGGTTAGGTAGGTTTTGCCAGTGCCCATGAAGTCGCGGCTAATTTCGATGCTAAAATATACGGCTTGGTCGGCTTTGTTTAATGCTACAAACCCTTGATTGGGCGCGAGCACGGCGTATAGGCACACTACGCCTTCTTCGTTTTCGTATGCTTCTACACTTACTACGTCGCCTAGCATTCCTGGTATGTCTACGTTGTGTAGGTTTTTAGCTGCCCAGCCTGACCAGTTAAATTCGTGATCAAGATTTATGCGTGCGCCGTATTTGCGGGGGTTGTAGGTTTCTACTATGTCGGCTACGTCTTGCTCTGTTATTTCGCGGCCGTCGACGGTCATGCCAACGGCGGCAATTGATAATGGTTTTGTGCGTAGTTGACCTGACATATAAACAAACCTTTTAAATGTTTTTTAATTAAGCTTAATGCTTTAAAGTAACTGCAGTTTGCACCCTCCTTTTGCACCTTTCCAACGGTTTAACTTTTTGAAATTCCTATATTTAACTTTTAGGAATGGGCAGGTTTTTAACAAACAGATTACGTGCTTTATTACTAATACACTGCCGCCATGGATTAATTAATGTGGCGCAATATGAAGGCTAACTACGGACCAGACGTACGCAAAAAAGCACGGGATTTGTATGTTGTTGAGGGCTATACCTACGAGGAAATAGCCGATTTAGCAGGCATGCCAAGTGCGCGCAGTGTTAGGCGCTGGTCTGAGTCTGAGAACTGGGCGGACATGTGCCCAACGTATAATGCCGAAATGGCGTATAGCCGCCGCATTAATCTGTTAGCTGACAAAGACAATAAAACCGATGCTGAATATAAAGAGCTAGACTTTTGCACGCGCCAGCTGTGTGCGCTTAATAAAAGCAAGCTTGCACCTGCCCCTAAGCAACGCGCTAACAATGACGATGCTATTGCTGGCAATAGTGGCGGCAGTGGCAAAAAATCGAAGAAGAAAAAGAAAAATGATTGCTCTGGCATTACGCTTGAAATGCTTGACGAGCTTAAAGACAAGCTTCTTTATCCCCACCAAAAACATTGGTTTGAAAACCAAGATCACCGCACCCGCTTTATTTTAAAGCCCCGGCAAATTGGGGCTACTTTTTACTTTGCGTTTGAAGCGTTTTACGACGCGGTTATTAATGGCCGCAATAAAATATTTATATCGGCGAGCCGTGATCAGGCTGAGGTATTTAAAGCCAATATTGTGGCGCTGGTGCGTGAGCATTTTAATGTTGAGCTGACCGGTTCGCCAATGGTGCTTAATTTGGCTGGCGGCAAAACTGTTAAGCTTATTTTTAAAAGCACTAATGCGCGTACTGCTCAGTCGGAAAGCGGCGACCTATATATAGATGAAGTTTTTTGGATTCCTAAATATAAGAGCTTGCGCGGCTTGGCGCAGGCTATGGCAACGCATAAGCATTTACGAATAACCTATTTTAGTACGCCGAGCGTTACGAGCCATGAAGCGTATGATCACTGGAACGGAAAGTGGTACCGCAAAACAAAAGCATGTAACGACCCTGAGTTTGCGATTGATGTTAGCCATAAAAGTTTAAAAAATGGCAGGCTTTGCGATGATGGCATTTGGCGACAAATACTTACTGTGTACGATGTGGTTACTAGCGGGTTTGACCGCATTGATATTGGCGTGCTTGAAAACGAGTACAGTGTAGATGAGTTTAATAACTTGTTTATGTGTAAGTTTATTGATGATGCGCACAGTGCGTTTAACCTTAAACAGCTTATGAACTGCGTGGGCGATTCGACCAAGTGGCCTGACTTTGATTTAGATTACGAACGCCCTTACGGGTTAAAGCCGGTGGTTATTGGTTTTGACCCTGCGCGGTTTGGCGACAAAGCGAGCGTAGCTATTTTAAGTGCGCCAATGAAGCCTGGCGAAAAGTTTTTGCTGCTTGAAGCAATTGATTTAAGCGGCAATGATTTTGAAGCGATGGCCAGCGAAATAAAACTGCTTACCGAAAAATACAACGTTGTGCACATTGGCGTTGATACCACTGGTATTGGTTACGGCGTGTGGGAGCTTATTACTAAGTTTTACCCTAACGCTGAGCCAATACATTACAACCCTATTATTAAAAACCGTATGGTTATTAAAGCAATTAACGTTATTCAAAACCGACGCCTTGAGTTTGACCAGGACGCGGTAAACATTGCTAGCTCGTTTATTAATATTCGCCGCAAAGTTGTTGGTGACCAAATTACATATGCTACTAACCGCACGGCCACTACGGGCCATGCCGATATTGCGTGGGCAATTATGCACGGCTTATTATTCGAACCACTAGACGGCAACGCCCATAGCCGCCAAACATCTGTAGGAATTGCAGCTTAATGAAACCACGATTACAAGTAAGCAACGGCCAAGCGCCTAATTACAACCAACGAACTGCGGTGACTGATGCGTTTAGTTTTGGCGACCCCGAGCCGTGCTTAGATAACAGGCTAACCGATTACGTTGGCGTATTTAGTGACAGCAACGGCATTTATGCGCCGCCCATTAGTTTGCAGGGTTTAATTAAACTGCTGCGCGTTAATGCCCAGCACGGGCCCATTTTGTATTTTAAGCGCAACATGATTTTAAAATGGTATAAGCCGAACGCGCTGTTAAGCCATCAAGCATTAAGTAAATTTGGCTTTGATTTGTTGTGGAGCGGCAACGCTTATTTGCAAATTATTAGAAATTCGTTTGGGCAAATTATTAAACTGCGACACCTGCCCGCACTGACTATGCGCTATACAAGTACGCGCGGTGTGTATGCGCAATTAAGTAACCGCAGCCATGAGCCTATTTATTTTAATGCGGGCGAAATTATACATGTAAAAGAGTACGACCCCGGCCAAGGCATTTACGGTATACCGCAATATTATGGCGGTATTCAGTCGGCATTATTAAATGAAGATGCGACTTTATTTCGCCGCCGGTATTACAAAAACGGTGCGCACATGGGTTTTATATTTTCAATGGCTGATCCTAATTTAAGCGCTGAAGATGAAACGGCATTAAAAGATGCTATACGCGATAGCAAAGGCGTGGGTAACTTTAGAAGTTTGTTTTTTAATTTTCGTAGCAATAAGGCCGATGCTGAAAAAGCGATAAACATTACACCGGTTGGCGATATATCAACTAAAGATGAGTTTGAGCGGATTAAAAAAATTACGCTTAACGATATGCTAAGTATGCACCGCGCGCAAGAAGCGCTAAGCGGCCAGTCGTCTGGTGATAAAAACGGCTTTGGCGACTTAGATAAAATTACCCGTGCCTATTACAACAATGAAGTTGTGCCAATGCAGCAAGATGTTTTAGGTATTAATAATTACTTGCCTGCAGCGCAGCGCATTGAATTTAAAGAGCCTGAATATTCAGACCTTAACCCAACACCCAAGGAAGATGCATGAGCTGGATAGATATAGTTGAATTTATTAAACAGTGGGGGCAGTTGCTTATGTTGAGCTTTTTAGCGGCGGCTATACAAATGTATTTAAGCCGTAAAGTGTTTACGTTTTTTCATTATTTTATGAGTGTGTTAATTGCTGTTTTTGCCGCGTACTTGGCGGCTATGTTTTGCGAGTGGCGGCAATTTGATGAAAGCTTAAAAACGGGTGTTATTGGTGTAACTGCGTATGCGGCCCCGCACATTTTGGAAGGGATCAATAAATTTATTGAAACGTTTAGCAAAGACCCAAAGGGCTTTATTAAATTAATTAGGGGCGGCAAATAATGGGATGGTTTACTTTGTTTAAATTGCTTAAAAATAATTTTAGCTTTGTTTTAATTGCGGCGGCTTTGTTTGTGGCGGGTGTTTTTTATATTCAAACGTTGCATTTAAAAGTTAGCGTTAACGATGCCGCGTTAGCAAATGCATCGCTACTAAGCGAGGTTGATTTGCTAGAGCAAAACAGCGACCAGCTGTTAGCGACGTTAAACGATGAGCAGTTGCAACGCGAGCGGCTTGAAGCTGAGATTGCAAATTCTCAGGCCAGGCTAAACAGTTTTATGCAAAAAACATCGATGCTTGAGCAAATAAGCAAAAGCAAAACCAAACAACTTAACGATATAGCGAGTAATAAAAATGAAACAGATTGCATTAATGCTGATATGCCTGCTGGGGTTATTGGGTTGCACGCTAACCCCTGAGCCTAAAGAGCGGGTTGTTATTCAAACGAGGTATAAGTATTTACTGCTTGATGATTGGATTGTTGCCCCAGTAGCGCACCCAACTTTGCAGGGCGCAAAATGGAAAAGCCTGAGCAGGTTAGCAATTGAATATAACAGCGCGTTAACGCAGTGCAATTCACAACTGCAAGCGGCTAAAAGTGTGGCTGACAGCAAGCTAGAAAAAACAAGCGCTAGTGACTAGCTAGCGATTTTTCCAATCAAGCTCTTTTACTTTTTCAACCTTCCCCGCCGTGACCTCAAGACGCTTAAGTGCTCTTGTTAAATTTGGGCTTTTTACGCTATTAAGTAACGCGGCATTTGTTTTACCAATGCCGCGAACTAAGTAGTCGCTAAGCGCCGATTTTATATCTTCACTGGTACTTTTACCAAACGACAAAAGCACATCTAATCGCTCTTGGCTTTGCGAGCCTTTATATAAATACTTCATAAATTATTTATCGCTTAAGTGATAATTAATTTATTATATTTTAATATTCAGCAAATGCCCACCTATTTGATCTTTATACTGCCACTTTGTGTCAAACATTGTCACATTTTTGTCATTACGATCCTTTTCACCTGTCATTCTGATCCTTTGGTTATAAGGTTTAGCTAAAAATGGCTTGTCACTGGGGTTGTCAATTTAACGCATTTTTTGCACGAAAGCGGAAGGCGAGGAGGAGTGATTTTTTTAGCTCTTTGATTCTCAGCCAATAGTTAAATGGTTATTTGTAACGCACTCAACCACTGTATATAATGACAGTGTACTTTATTAACGATTGGTGAATATTATGGCGCGGGTTACTTGTCCAAATTGCGAAGCTAAAGCTACGATTACATCGCGTGAAACGCAAAGCGCGCACGTAGTAAATTTATATTGTTCGTGTACTAATACTCGTGAATGCGGGGCAACGTTTCGCATTACCCAATCGTTCGATCACTTCTTAAACCCTCCGGTACAAACCACACAGCAATTAGCCGCTGCACTTATTAAAAGCCTACCTCGCGAACAACAATTGGAATTAGTTGGGCTATAGTCTTTACTTTATTTCACGCATTAAAAAGCCCGCATTAAACGGGCTTTTTTGTGGGTGCTGTTTACTGTCTGCGCTGGTTATATTGTGACTGGTTTTGCTGTGGCGCATTTTGCGGCTGTTCATACTGCCCTTGATATTGCGGCGGTGCGTAACCTTGGCTTTGGTTTTGTGGCTGGTTATTGTGCGTTTGGCTTTGCTGGCTTTCACTTTCCCAAAATATATATAGTTTTAACGGGCCTTGTTGATTAATTGGCATAGTGTCGAGTTCTATTTCAATGCTATCGCTGCCGCCTTGGTTGTTACTCGGCCATTTAGTGGCACGACCTAAAGTAGCGTAACGGTTTTTGGTTTCGTTGCCTTGCTGGTATTTTTCGGCAATACAAGCAACACGGCCTTTATCTAGTGGTTTGTTATTTTGTGGGTGCATAGTGCGATTCCTTTTTGTTTAATGTTTTATTTAATGATTTGTGTTTTACAACTGAGTGATACACCCAGTTGCGACGCTTAACGTTTGGTTTCATTGATCACCATAATTCGCTTAATTCTTTTTCTAACTGCATTTGCGCTAAGCGCTCTTCTAGCAGTTCGCGGGTTGACTTGCTGCGCTGCTGGTATTGCGGGCGCGGCTCTTGGTTTTCGTGGTGCGGCATTTTAGCCGGTGCACTTACTGTTTTTGGTGAAACAATTCGCGCTTTTTTAGTACTTGGCTTTGCTGTTGTTTTTATTTGCCCGGTGCGAAATTTATATTCTTTTCGCTCGCAACCGCAGCCCTGGACATGACCTAAATTATCTTTGCGTACTACGCGAGTAGTGCCGCATACGCATTTACACATAAAATGCTGCACCCCTCGGTTGCGGCGGTCTTCGTTTAATACTGTCCAATTATTGAAAACGTCACCCGCCGTTACTTTACCTGTTGCCACTGGCTACTCCTCTTCGGTTCTTTTTGTTCTTTTTTCTGGCAACGTGTTGTCATGCACTGCATCACCCAACCAAATAAATGAACGCCCTAATGCATTAAGTATTTGCATTATTGGATGCGCTATAATGTTGTGTACCCACCAATTTTTATAAAGCATGGCTATCACTCCCAACCAATAAGCTTGGGCGCTTAAATAGCAATGCGGCATTTTGTAACTGGTCAATAGTGACTCTGCGGCCATCAATAGCGACGACTTTAATTTTGCTCACTGGGTCGTTTTCTTCAATAATTTCGTAGCGTGAGTTCTTTTTAATATTTTCAATACTGCGCTTACCATCTTTTAGCGACTCGCCAAAGGCATGGCCTAGCATTCCTGCGGTATAAAATAACCCGGTTGAAAGCATTTTTTCGGCTGCTGATTGTGTGTTCATAATGTCACCTGCTGTTTTGGTTGTGGTCTGTTGGTTACTGTAAATACGTTGGCGTTAGGTTCTTGCTGATAACCGGTGCAAATTTCGGTAGCAAAAACGCTGTTATTGGTTTTACCGCACTGGCCGTATTGGGTTTTAGGCGCGGGCTTATCGAATTTTGTAACAAACGGGCTATGCTGATCATCTGCAAAACCTTTTGGGCAAAATGCCTGGCAACTAATACATGCCTTTGGCATTAATACTTTTGAAATTTGAATAGTCATATTTTCTCCTACGCCATTAAATCGAGTGACCACCAATCGTTATCGCTGATTGCTGATGCACTGCCTTGTTTAACTAAATTAACTAGGTCCCAATCGCCAATAGTGACTAGGCCGCGTTCGTTTGTGGTGGTATTAAGTGATTTACGCCCATCGAGCTGCGCGTATTTATAAGCAAGCTCTACAAATTCGCGTGCTTGTTGCCAATGCGCGTCGGTTATGTGCCAGCTAGCTGATTTTTGCGCGAGTGTTTGCGCTCGGTATTCAATATCGAGCTGCTTGTTTTGCTTAAGCTGGGCGCTTTCGTCTAATGTATGTAACTGGCCATCGCGAATTTGATAAATTAGCCCGTTTCTACTGATCCTTTTTCCGCTATTTAGATCACTTACCAGATCATCAAGGTCGGTTTTTGATAAACCCACGGCATCAAGTAACAACTCAGCTCTAGAGCCTGCGGCTATAGGCGTACAGTTATTACCACTAGTCCAAGATAGGTCGGCTGCGCCGACGTTGGTGTTGCCCTTAGCACTGAGTTTTTCGGCTGTGCCCTTGAGTTGTCTTGTCCATTCGATAAGGCGCGTTTTTAAGCTGGTGTCGGCAATTACGTTATGCACGTTTTCTAGCGTGCGCTTAAGTACGGCTTTGTAGTCGGTATTCGTAAGCACGCCCTTAATGCGGCGCACTACTTCGGCGTAGTCGTTGCCTTGCGGGGTTAGCTCATACATTGATTTAAAGTTAGCAGCGCGGCCAATACACATACCGCCTTGTAATTTTACGTAGTCTTTCCAATTGGCAGTGTCGGCAGCGTGGCGAATAGGCTCTATTACGTCGTCACTTATTGCAGTGCGCATGCGTCTAAGCTCGCGGTAAACGGTAACGCTTGGCGAACCCTGAAATTGAAACTGGCGAATATTCCACGTACTAGCCCAGGCTAAAACGGGGTTAGCTTGCTCTTGCAGGTTTTCGCCTGTTTCAGCATCTTCATGATCGCCTAGCATGTAACCATCAATATTTTTACTGATGTATTTAGCAATGTAGCTGGCCGCACTGCCTTTGCTTTTATCCATTGTTATGGCGTCAAAGCGTGGGCTAAATGTGCGATAAAACTTACTAGGCGCTTTGGCTTTTTTGCCTTGGCTTTTTTTAAGGCCCCACTCGCGGCGCTTTTGTTTGTAGGTTTTAAACAGCTCGCTTTTTTTAGTGCCTGCGCGATAGCTAACGCACTTTTCAACAGTTTGAACGTGTACGCCATGGGTGTTTATATCTACCCATTCGGTAACTACTTTGGCGCGAGTTGCTACTGGGCCGTAGTAATCGTAAAGCTCTGTTTTGTCTTCTTGAATAAAGTACCAACGCAAAATAGCGTTTACTTCTTGCAGTTTGTTTTTTGGCATAAATAACATCATGTGCCAATGCGGGCACCCGTCAGCATGTGGCTCTACAACACGCACGCCAAAATACTTAAGGCCACGGCGGTTTAATTTAGAACGAGCACGCGCCCATGTTTGGGTTAAATAATTTTGCGCGTCTTTCGGAGTTTCGCCATTCCATTTACTTGAATTAGCATGAAAACGCGACGGGCACGTAATAGTGTAAAACACACCTACATAACCCATTTCGTCGGCTAGCTCTTCGGTTTCGCGTATGCGTAGCATTAATTCGTTACGGCGGTTGGCTGGGTTTGCCATGCCGCTTTTAACCGCTTCAATTAAACTTATTACGTCGCCATCGCTGCTTTGTAATTCCATCATTTCTAAAAACTGGCGGCCGCTGGCTTGGGCAAAGTTAAACTCACGCTGCGCTTGTTTTGACGAATACGGGCTAATGCCTTTACGTTTAAACTTTTTGCTTTTTTTATCGTGGTATAGGTCTTTGCCCACTTGGCCGGTGGCAATTTCTAGCAATTCTAAAAACTGGCGGCGTAGGGTTTTTAATTGGCGTGCCCACCACTTATCGCACTGCATTTTAAGCAGTGCAATTTCGTAGCATTCGGTTGGTAAGCTTTCTTCGCGCATAGCGTAAAAGGGTACGTTAGCACCCACAGCTTTAGCGTGATCAGCTATTACATCGTAGGTTAACGATACTATTTTTTCATAAGGTAGGTGCTGGTGCTCTTCGCTTACATCAAGCGCAATTTGCAGGCATTCAATAGCTAGCGTATTTGCATGCTTTTTGGTTTTTTCAATACTGCTTAAAATATGCCATGGCAATGGCATATTTTGAGTAATACTAAACAACACGCCAAAGCGTGGCTTTAAACGACCAATAACACGGCGCAACCATGTATTAGCGCGGTATTCGCTACCCGCTTTTTTTTGGTTGTAACGGTCAATATATTTGCGGGCCATTCTGCTTTGCAGCGGAACGGGCACAGCCTGCAGGCCGCGCGCTAAAAAGTTACGATTATCAATATCGCTAATAGACGTAATTAAGCCCTCGGCTACACTAGATAGTCTAAGGGCTTTTAGGTCAATTGGTTGCGGGTTAGCCACAGCGTTACAGCTCTATTTCCATTGGCTCACCGCCAATTTGCACAGCATTTAATGCAATGCTCATTTGGCTGTAAACGCCTTCAAAATTAACGTCATCGTCTGCAATCATTTTTACTATAGGCAACAAGTCGGTTAGCGTGTCTTCGCACTGCATTAACATGCCAATGGTGCTGCGTTTGTTTAAATTTCTAATTGCAAAATTAACTTGCTCAATAGCGTGTAAAACAATGCTAAGTAGTAATTGCTTATTTTTAGGCATAGCTTGGTCTTTGATAGCGTTCATTTTTTAGTGTCCTTGGGGGTTAAAATGGAATGTCGTTTAAAAATTCGTTTAAGTCTTCGCTTGGGTATTCCGTTTGTAATTCATCCATTTGATAGTAAGTATCTAAAAAGCTTTCTGACTCACTCTCAAGATGGATTGAATATTCTGCGCCTAAGTAAAGCCACCAACCATTAGGTATTGTCCTAAATGATGCGTCAATTCGCTTTGCAATTTTTGGCGCGTACTTTTTTAAGTCGCATAATGCATTTAGCACTTTTTGAAAATCACACTTTGCTATATCGCGCTCTTTTCTGCATGCGTTGTAATAGCTAAGTGCGGCTTTTGCTTTTGGGTGTAGTTTCATTTTTAGCAGCTCCCAGCGGTTAAATTACAAAAAGCTCAGGCGCTAACTCATGGCCTTTGCAAAATACAAAGTGGGCGTATTCGGTTGAATCGGCTTTACTTGGTTTAGCTGGGTCAAAGCCCGGGCGCTTGCTATGCACATAAATCGCCGCTAATGGCAGCTTTTGCCACATTGCCTTGCGCTTTTGGCTACCCAACCAATTTAGGCGTTGCAGCATGATCACTAAGCCGTCCTCTTTAACTATTTCAAGCGCATGTTCTGTAAATTCTTGTGCTACGTTAAACGGCGGGTTTGTTATGATCATGTCGTATTTAGGCAATAATGCGCTCGGGACGTTTAAAAAGTTAACGCCTTTTAAGTTGGCGCGTGAGTCCTCGCGAATGTCCCAGCTTTCAACATTAAAGCCGTGCTTTTCTAATACCGTTGGGTAGCTCATTTCGTACTTATCACAACCGCCAGCGCTTGGGTCTAGCACTAGCGGGTTTTCATCTGGCGAGCAAGCCAACACATTGTTTTCAGCAAACGCTGCTAAAAAATCTTCAATCAACCAATGCGGTGTTATGTAGTAGTCTTCGGCATTGCGTACCGTTCCGCGATTTAATGAACTCATGATCAGCCCTTGGTAATTGTTAAATGTGAATAGTTGGTATTGGCAGGCTCAACCGGTGCATGTTGCACAAATTTAGCGGGGGCCATTGCGTTAGCGTCGGTAAATGCTTTTACTAATTGCTCCATTTGCAAAATAGCCTTGTGTATTTTTAAGCGGGCTTCTGCATCAAAATTAGCAAAGCCACTTTCTAAATGATGGCGCTTTAAACCTGCTGCAAAACATACCAATGTGCGCTCTTGCGGGCTTAATACTTTGTTGTAAACGTACTCTGGCATGTGGCGCTCGCTGCCCATTAATGCTTTTATTTCGGCCAATCCTTTTGGTACGTGGCGGTCAGTTACTGCTTTTAATGGTGCTGGGTTTGGGTAGTTAATAGCTGTGTTTGCCATGATTAATTAACTCCTTGCTGGCTGCGTGTTGCTGCATTTAGGTAATTAGTTGCTTGTGTTTTTAACCAGAAAACTGCTTTTTGTATTGTTTGGTACTCGTCACCTGCGCAATAAACTGGTAAGTCAAAATCACCAACACGCGCTTGAAACACTGGGTCAAAACCAAACACCGCTTTGCGGGTAGTAATTTTACAGCTAAGCAAATAGCGGCATTGCTCTGCTAATGTTTTAAAACTGCTTAACGTTTCTCTGCTAAATACTTGGTATGTGCTCATTGCCCTGCTCCTAGTTATTAACTTGTTTATTGCCGTAAATTTCCTGAAACTTCTCACTGCCTAACCGCATAAACTCTTCAATATCTGCTTCAAGCCATACAACACGGCCGCTCGATATTTTATGTGTTTTAGGAAACTGCCCTTTATCCATCAACCGATATAACGATGTGCGGTGCATGCCGCACTTTTGCGCCACGTCTGCAGGGCGTAAATAGCGGTCGTTTATTGTTACCACTTCACCACGTACATTGCGGCGGTAATGATCTGCTGCGATTAACTGGCTCATGCTGCACTCTCCTTGTCGTCTTTTACGTGGTCGGCTAGCAGGTCTGCTACCGTTACTTGGCCGTTTGTTAGCTCTGAAATACGGGTAATGTATTTCGCTGGGGCTTGGCCGAACTTATTCATCCAATCCCAAACCGAACCTTGGGAAACTCCCAGCTTTTTACCAAGCTTTGTCTGCCCCCCTATTATTTTTACTGCTTTTTCTATGTTTGATTGTTTCATTTCTAGGCTCCAAACTGTTTATAGCAGTATTTAATACTGTTAATAACAGTTTGTCAACACCGTTAAAAACAGTAATACTATGAACTGTACAAAATAAATACTGTTTAAATGCTGTTTAAATACGTATCTTCTTGTTTTTTAAGCGATAGGGAAAATTATGAGCGTTGGCGAAAGAATTAAAAAAAGAAGAGTGGAACTTGGCCTTACTCAGGCCAACTTGGCTGAGCTGGCAGGGATCATTCAGCAGTCATTGCAAAAAATTGAAAGCGGCTCAACTAAAAACCCGCGCAACCTAAAGGCCTTGGCTGACGCACTTGACTGCACCCCTGAATTTTTACAGTTTGGGATAGCTGAAAGCATTAATAGCAACGTTTCACCAGGGCCTGACATTAAATCAACTGTGCCGCTTATTAGCTGGGTTCAAGCGGGCGCATGGAGTGAAATAAACGAGATACGCGAATGCGACGCTGAACGCTTTATGTGCCCAGTTAACGCAAGCAGTAAAACGTTTGCCCTGCGGGTGCAAGGCGTAAGCATGGAGCCTAAGTTTTACGAGGGTGATTTGATATTTGTAGATCCTGAGGCAGAGTGTATTCACGGCTCTTACGTAGTAGCACGTTTAGACGACGACAACCACGCCACATTTAAACAGCTAATAATTGAAAGTGGCCACAAGTTTTTAAAAGCAGCTAACCCCAATTGGCCTGAGCAACTAATACCGATAAACGGCAATTGTACGTTGGTGGGTAAAGTGGTGTTTGCTGGAAAGTCGTTTTAGTTTGCTGAATTACAGGCACAAAAAAGCCCGCGCTGGGCGGGCTTCTTGCTATTGACTGGCTTTGTCCGCCCTCCTTAGCAGCTCTTCGATACTCATTCCTTTTGTTTTTTCTTTTTCCTGATCAACTTGCTTTTTTAGGTTTTGGTATTGCGGCTCAAACCTCTGCCTTATCTTTGGTATTTCTTCATGGTTACCACTATTTAGATTTTGCAGCACTTTTAACAATCCAAATTTAAATTCATTACATGCTGTAAATTCATCGTAATATTCACTATTTAGATCACCGGTTCTTTTAACTATTTTTTTAAAGTCATCGCAAACTTTATCCAGCCTTTTGTTGTAATCATTGCGAACACTAACAAATTGCTTTTTGTGCCTTGGCTCGTATGGCCCCTCAAACCACGCATCTAATTCATCAACCACTTGCTGAATATCAAACATTAAATCAACCGGGCTTGGTTCTTTGGCGTGAACCGACAATGAAAGTACCGCGACTGCGGCTAGCGCTATTATTTTTATATATCTCACTTCAACTCCTTTTAATTGCATTTAATGTATAGGTTAAGTTTTTGCCCAGCCTTTGGCAAGTTGTCGACTTACACAGGCTCTAGGGCGCCTTTCCTTTTAGATGATTTTTTTAATAAACCTCTCCCACACTTCTATGCTTTCTCGCTTTTCGGCCATGTAGTCGTACCTGTCGTAATGCACGCTTGATACGTCAAATTTGTGGTGCTGCTGCAGTATGTCGCGGTTGGTTTTATTTATGCCTGCCTTGCCCATGAGTGTTTTACATGTGCGACGTAGGTCGCGGGGGTTAAATGGCTTTACGCTGTGCTTTTCACACCAACGCAATATTGCCATACGTATTGTTGATACATGCGCGGTGGCTGTTGGGTTGTCGCGGTGCGGGAACATTTGCCCAGCGCTACCCTGTTGCTGCATGAGTTCTTGAATAATGGGTATGACTAAATTAGACAGCGGCACTATGTGATCGCCCCGCTGTTTTATTTTTATTCGGGATGCGGGAATGGTAAATGTTTTATTTTTAATGTCGTATTCGCTGGCGCGGGATGCGTAAACTTCGTTTATGCGCTGTCCGCCAAGGCACAATGCGAGTTTTATGTATTGCTGGGTGTAATAAGGCAGGTCTTCTGCGTGCCACACTTTTTTTATTTCGTCTTCATTTAGCCAGCGCTCGCCTTTATTTTTTGGCGTTTCAAAATTTATGTCTCTTATAAAGTTGCTTTTAATGTCGTAAAGGCTGGGCTTTTTGTATTGCTCTGGCGAGTTATCAAAATCGATTGCGTATTTTAATATGCTCATTAGTACGCTGCGAACCAGTCGCGCTTGCTCTTTTGCTCCACGGTTGTATACGCGGTAAATAATGTCGCGGGCCATATCTATTGTGAACTCGTCGGGCATTAAATCGGGTGTTATAAACGGGGTGAGGTTTCGCTTTATTAGTTTTTCTGTTCGGTCGATGGTTGATGCTGCCCAGCGAGCACTTATGTATACGTTAAAATCATCAAGCATTTGATGCATTGTTTTTTTAGCTGCCGATTCAAACTTGGTTTTTTGATTTTGTAAGCGGTGCTCTTGGGGGTCAATATTGTCGCTTAGCAATGCTGATATTTTTGCATGCTTACTACGTGCTTTTTTCAGATCAACAATTGGGTAGTTGCCAAGGCCTATTACTTTACGCTTGCCGTTTATATGATATTGAACGCGAAACGTTTTAGCGCCCGATTCGCTGACTCTTATTTGTAAGCGCCCTTCGCCATAATTGCCCGACTCGGTTAATACGTAGCGTTTTTCTTTTGCTTTAAGTGCTTTTATTGATTTGTCTGTAAAGTTCATCTTTGCTCGTTTAAAACTGTGACCACAACACGGGTCACAGTTTTGGTATCAGTTTAGCTTAAGATAACAATAACAGAATAAGACAGAATAAACAGCTTCAGCCTTTACATTCCTCATTTTTAAAGGGCTTTGCTACAGGTTGATACAGCATGAATGCTAGAAAACCGACATGCCAAGCAATTCACACATAAAATAAATAACCTTTAAACCACGTATTAATAAATAACGTTATATTTTTATATTAAGCGTACACTATTTAGTTGTGTGTACGGGCGTCTATATTTACTTAAAAAATAACATTTTACTATTAGATTAAATTTTTTTTGTCGCTATGAATGCATAGACTAAAGCTGTAACTTACTTTATTAACGCTGACTCTATTAAATGAGCTGCTTTTTTACGGTTATTTCGATTAAAATTTAACTACGTAAGGTACTTGAAACTTAGCGTTACTAACGCTACTCTAACTAAGGTGGTCTGACCTCTAATAAGGAATTAGCAATGACACTCATATTTACACTCGGTTTAATCGCACTGCTCAGCGCAGCGGTTTACCACAGAGCAAGTTGGAACACCGCACTTGGTGTTTCTATTGCAACATTATTAATTGGTACCTTTGCGGGTGCTTTTGGTTTAATTAGTTGGATAATATTTTTAATTATAGCGGTGCCTCTCTCTGTTACTGGTATTCGCCAGCAATATATTGTTAAGCCTCTTTTTACTATGTTTAAAAAAGTAACGCCTAGCATGTCTGATACTGAAAAGTCAGCCATTGATGCCGGTACAACATGGTGGGAAGCTGATTTATTTTGTGGTAACCCAGATTGGAAAAAGTTACACCAATATCCAGTGCCTAAGCTAACTATTGAAGAACAAGCCTTTATCGATGGCCCTGTTGAAGTAGTGTGTAGTATGCTCGATGACTGGGAAGCAACACACGAACTTACCGATCTTCCTCAAGATGTATGGCAATACCTAAAAGATAACAAATTTTTTGCCATGATCATCAAAAAAGAATATGGCGGTTTACAGTTCTCAGCATTTGCACAGTCGTGCGTACTACAAAAGCTAACCAGTAAATCAACCTTACTTTCGTCAATTGTTGGCGTACCAAACTCATTAGGCCCTGGTGAATTACTCCAGCACTATGGAACAAAAGAGCAAAAAGACCATTACTTACCGCGCCTTGCCAGTGGCCAAGAAATTCCATGTTTTGCATTAACCTCGCCAGAAGCAGGTTCTGATGCAAGCTCAATTCCAGACTACGGTGTAGTATGTAAAGGACAATGGAAAGGTGAAGAAGTTGTAGGTGTTAGCCTTACATGGAACAAGCGTTATATTACGCTTGCACCTGTGGCTACGGTACTAGGGCTTGCATTTAAATTACAAGATCCTGATGGTTTAATTGGTGATAATAAAGAGCCTGGCATTACCTGTGCACTTATTCCAACCGATACTCCAGGGGTTGAAATTGGTCGTCGCCACTTCCCGCTTAATGTGCCGTTTCAAAATGGTCCTACGCAGGGTAAAGATATATTCGTACCGCTTGATTACATTATTGGTGGGCCAGATATGGCAGGCCAAGGCTGGCGTATGCTGGTTGAGTGTTTATCGGTTGGCCGTGCAATTACATTGCCGTCAAACTCAGCCGGTGGCATTAAAATGATTGCTGTTGCAACCGGTGCCTACAGCCGTATTCGTCGCCAGTTCCGCTTACCTATTGGTAAAATGGAAGGCGTTGAAGAGTCGTTAGCAAAACTTGCTGGTTATGCATATAGCTCTGATGCTGCAGTAAGCATGTCTACCGGTGCGGTAGATTTAGGCGAAAAACCTTCGGTTGTTTCGGCTATTATTAAATACCACCTTACAGAACAAATGCGTGACTCTACCCTGCACGCCATGGACGTACTTGGCGGTAAGGGCATCATGCTTGGGCCAAATAACTATTTAGGCCGTGGTTATCAAGGTGCACCTATTGCGATTACCGTTGAAGGCGCCAACATTTTGACCCGTAATATGATTATTTATGGTCAAGGTGCAATTCGCTGTCACCCGTTTGTACTTACCGAACTAGGTGCGTGCGAAATTGAAGACCGTGAAGAAGCGCTAAACGTATTTGATAAAGCATTAATGGGTCACATTGGCTTTACCATGTCTAACCTTGTGCGCACTAAATGGCTCGCGTTAACGGGTGCTCGTTTTACAAGTGTGCCGTACAAAGACGAAACCGCTGAGTTTTACCGTATAGCGTCGCGCTTTAGTGCATCACTTGCACTTATGTCTGACATTAGCATGGCAGTATTTGGTGGCTCACTAAAACGTAAAGAGCGTATTTCTGCTCGCTTAGGTGACTTACTAAGCTACCTATACTTAGTGTCTGCAACGCTTAAACGTTATAACGACGAAGGCCGTAAAAAAGAAGACTTCCCGTTAGTACAGTGGAGCTGTCAAGATCACCTGTATCATTGTCAACGCGCACTTGCTGATTTAATTAATAACATGCCTTCTGCTCCACTGCGTGGCGTATTAAAAGTATTGTTATTCCCGTTTGGCCGTCCGGTTCGTAAACCTACCGACCAACTTGAACACAAATTAGCGCAAATACTACAAGTACCTAGCGAAACGCGTAATCGTTTGGCAAGCTATGTGTATTTAACAAATGAGCCGCTTAACCTTGTAGGCCGTCAAGAGCAAACGCTTAAAGACGTACTTGAAGTTGAGCCATTATTTGACCGTGTATGTAAAGAAAAAGGCCTTAAACTGCCATTCTTTCAGCTTGATAAAGTAGCGCAAATGGGTCTTGAGGCTGGTATTTTAAGCCAAGCAGAAGCTGACAAGTTAGCCGCTGTAGAACAAGCTCGTTTAGACGTTATAAACGTTGACGACTTTGATCCTGCTGATTTACTCGCTGGTAAAGCAGCTCGTAATAATAAACCTAAAAAAACTGATGCCGCTAAATAAGCCCAGCATCTACTTTTAAGTTATAAAAGCCAGCACATTATGTGCTGGCTTTTTTATGTGTAAGATTTTGATACACTTTTGTTGTACATAAAACCAGCTGCTTATTGCGTTTAAAAACTGTTCAGGTAAAACTGCTATAAATACTTTAACCTAAATTCGGGTTATAAAAACAACAGTGAAGGAACGTAACAATGAAGCAAATTATTAAACTTACAATAATTACATGCGCAGTTACCCTAGCGCTCTCTGGTTGCAGTGAATCAACCAACTCATCCTCATATACAGCCCCGCTAACCAGCTCTAAAGCGCATGTAAAAGAACTGAGCACCTACTCAGCTGAAACATTTTTTGATACCACCTCAATTATGGGGAGTAGCTTTTCACCCCATGGCGATAAAATTTTAGTCAGTAGTGATGAAAGTGGCATTTACAGCCTATATGAGGTTAATGTCCAAACAGGCGGCAAAACTCGCTTAACCGATTTTACCGACAGTACCTACCCTATCCGCTATTTTCCAAATGATGAGCGAGTGTTGTTTACCAAAGACACGGGCGGTAACGAACGCTTTCATATTTATGTACGCGAAACTGACGGCACAGTAAAAGACTTAACCCCAGGGGATGAAACCCGTGCTAGTTTTGCCGGCTTCACTAAAAATGCCAGCCAATTTTTTATTACCAGCAATCAGCGTGATGCTAAGTTTATGGATTTATATCGCGTTAATAGTAAAACCTATAAAGTGACGCCGGTTTATCAAAATACTTTAGGACTAAATGTAGGTGCAATAAGCCCAAATGGTCGTTTTATTGCGCTGTCTAAAAGTAATAGCAACAAAGACAGCGATACCTTTATTTTAGATACTTATACTAAAATACTAAAGCCACAGTTAATTTCAAAACACCATACACCTGCTCAATACAGCCCTGAAACCTTCTCTGCCGATAACAAATACTTATACTACTCTACAGACGCTAAAGGCGAGTTTTCGCAGATGTGGCGTTATGACCTAGCTTCTGGCGAGCACAGCCCAGCTTTAGCCGATGACTGGGACGTAAGCTTTATTTATTTTTCAACGTCGGGGCGCTACCAGGTGAGTGGTGTGAACGCCGATGCCAGCACTAAAGTAACCGTGATCGATACGCAAACGAATAAAGAAATTGCCATGCCTAAGCTACCGGCAGGTAATTTACGGGGTGTGAGCTTTTCAGCTGATGAGCAAACCATGGCCTTTTATTTAAATTCAGACACTGCACCTAGTAATTTATTTGTATGGCAAGTAGGCAGTAATAACACGCAGCAATTAACTAATACCCTCAGTAAAAAAATTAATCAAAACGATTTAGTGCAAAGCACTATAGTACGCTTTAAGAGCTTTGATGGTTTAGAAATACCAGGTGTTTTATATAAACCCAAGCAAGCGAGTAGCACCAACAAAGTGCCTGCGTTAATTTGGGTGCACGGTGGGCCAGGCGGACAAAGCCGTACCGGTTATAGTGCGATGCAACAGCATTTGGTAAATCATGGTTATGCCATTTTTGCAGTTAATAATCGAGGCAGCTCGGGCTATGGTAAAACCTTTTTTCATTTAGATGATAAAAAGCACGGCACCGATGACCTACAAGATATTGTATACGGCAAAAAACATTTACAGAGCTTAGAGTGGGTCGATACCGATAAAATTGGCATTATGGGTGGTAGCTATGGCGGCTTTATGACCGCGGCAGCCCTTGCCTTTGAACCCGAAGAGTTTAAAGTTGGGATTAATATTTTTGGAGTAACCAACTGGGTACGTACACTTAATTCTATTCCACCTTGGTGGGAGAGCTTTAAAAAGTCGCTGTACGACGAAATGGGCGATCCGGCAACAGACGGTGATCGTCACCGCGCCATTTCACCGTTATTCCACGCTAGAAACATCATCAAGCCACTTATGGTTATTCAAGGCGCTAACGATCCGCGCGTGTTACAAGTTGAAAGTGATGAGCTTGTAGCTGCAGTTAAAGCCAATGGCGTACCAGTTGAGTATGTATTGTTTGACGATGAAGGTCATGGTTTTAGCAAAAAAGAAAATCGGATCACGGCATCAAACGCTTACTTGAAATTTTTAGAGCAGTATTTAAAAGCTGAATAAGTTTGCACTGATTAATTTATGCCTGCATTTTTGTGGGCTTTTTTATGTGCTAAGAAATGTAATTTATGATTTTGATTGTATTCAACTTGTTATTGAGGAAATAACAAGTGGCGGAGTGGACGGGACTCGAACCCGCGACCCCCGGCGTGACAGGCCGGTATTCTAACCAACTGAACTACCACTCCGCAGTGGTATGTGCATGGGGTAATGCACTTACTAATTTTGTTACTGATATCAAATGGCGGAGTGGACGGGACTCGAACCCGCGACCCCCGGCGTGACAGGCCGGTATTCTAACCAACTGAACTACCACTCCGCAGAGATATCATATTACTTTAACTTTACTTGTATTACTTAATTTGTTGGCGGAGTGGACGGGACTCGAACCCGCGACCCCCGGCGTGACAGGCCGGTATTCTAACCAACTGAACTACCACTCCAGCATACAAATTTTATACTATAACAATGTTTAAATAGTTGGCGGAGTGGACGGGACTCGAACCCGCGACCCCCGGCGTGACAGGCCGGTATTCTAACCAACTGAACTACCACTCCAGCGTATATTTAAACTGTTATCTTTTTTCTTATTGGCGGAGTGGACGGGACTCGAACCCGCGACCCCCGGCGTGACAGGCCGGTATTCTAACCAACTGAACTACCACTCCAGAATAAGAATATGTTTTACAACCATATGTTGTGTAAGCGTTGGCGGAGTGGACGGGACTCGAACCCGCGACCCCCGGCGTGACAGGCCGGTATTCTAACCAACTGAACTACCACTCCAGTTTTGCTTACAAGTTTTCGAAAATTGGCGGAGTGGACGGGACTCGAACCCGCGACCCCCGGCGTGACAGGCCGGTATTCTAACCAACTGAACTACCACTCCACATTTTCGTTGCTGTTTGAGTCTCCCCTGACAGCGGCGTGAATAATACGAACCAGCCCCTATTTCGTCAAGGGCTTTTTCGCTTTTATTTAGGTTTTTTAGTCATCTGTCATCGAAAGGTTTAAAATTTCACCGCTTTTGTCATTTTTTGAGCCGTTTTTAGTACTTTGCTTTTTTTCAGAATTACCAACATCGTCATTTGTTGTTGTCTTTTTATTTATAAAAGGCAGCTTCACTTTAAATTTAAGCGATTTTTTCTGTACAAAAATACGAATTGCCAGCCAACCCATTAATAAAACGCACAGATTTCCAACAATAATTAAGCTGAGTAAAACCCAATTCGCTATTTTTTCTGCTACGGGTTCACTCTCAATCATTAAATCAGGTGGAATTATGGTCGCTGGATCAACTGCCGGTACCGCTTCTATTGGGCGTGCAATTTCAAATTTGTACGTTGGCAGCGTTGCCATAAACTCACGACCCTTTATATTTGTGCCAAAAATAGACAGCTCGACACTATATCGACCCCAACCATAATTTTTAATTGCTAACTGCCTCGTATGTTGTGCATCCGACTCTATACTAAACATTTGCTCTTCGTTATTAGGGTAGTAAATTTTACCCTGCATAATTACGGTTTCTGGCTTAACTATTGTGTCATCTAAATTAATAGCTAAAAGGTGCTCGTTACTTTCTTGCTCTGCTAACGTCATGTCGTAACTTACTGGGGCAGAATGTACCACAATGCTGCTTTGCACTATTCGACGTTGTAATAAGGGGGTGGCTATGTAGAGTTCGGGGATCCATTCTCCTTCGGGAAAGTCTAATTTAAACTCGCCCGTAAAAACGCCATCGTTTGGGCGTTCGTCAAACCCTCGGCCATCATCTTTAAATTCAGCGACTTCTTGAGTACTGGCTCCAAAATTAGCAGCCTCTGCACTATTAGTACTTACAAAATCAACATTTAAGGTAACGACATCTCTAAATAGATTGGCATTTATGGGAGCACCGTCATTTAAAATTTTTCCGGTGATTTTTATTGTCTCGCCTCGAAACAGCATTTCCGGTAACGGCTCTGCCTCAAGTGATACCTGGCCTAATACGACAATGCGGCTGTCGGTTAAGATATTACCTATAACTTGCCAAGGGCCAGCCATGGGGTTGCGTATGGTAACCAAATCATAACTAAGCTCGTCATGCCAACTTAAGTCAGGGTTTTTAACTGATTCGGTAGCAAAATATTTACTGCCATCGGGCCTTACTAAAATAACAGCCGGTGAGCCTGGTTTTCTAAAAAAAAGTAAGGTTATTTCAGCTACTTTACTATCAATACGAAAACGATTATCTAATAAAGGGATTTCATTTTGCCTCCCATCACGCTTTAGTACTTCAACTTGTTTAACGCCATATGCGCTGGTTGCAAAAAAACTAGCAGATACTAATGCGGTTACCAAATAAAAGGTTTTCATAATATGGCCTTAATCAGCGCGCCATATACAGTGGCCGCCTTCATTATTAACAATATCTAATCGTGCTTCGTGTGCAGCTTGTTCTGCCTCACTGGCGCTTAATACTACAAGAGGTGCTCTTTGGGCGCTTAAGCGTCGTATTCCGCCTTTTTGCTGATCGGTATCGTCATTTTTATTTTGATTCAAATTTAGCTTAACTTGTCCGCCAGTCATTGCTAGGTAAACGTCAGCTAATATTTCAGAATCCAGTAATGCGCCGTGCAAGGTTCGCTTAGCGTTATCTACGTCGTAACGACGGCATAACGCATCTAGGTTGTTCTTTTGTCCTGGATGCAAGTCACGCGCCATTTTAAGCGTGTCGAGTACTTGACAGAAAGTGGCCGTTTTAGGATAGCCCTGGTTAAGCAGAGAAAATTCGTTATCCATATGGCCAATATCGAACGGCGCATTATGAATAACCAGTTCTGCACCCTTAATATAATCAAAAAACTCTTGAGCAATTTGATGAAACAATGGTTTATCACGTAAAAACTCATTAGTGATACCGTGAACGTCTATTGCTTCTTCTTCACTGTTGCGCTGTGGGTTAATATACACATGAAAGTTATTGCCGGTTAAGCGGCGATTTACTAATTCAACACACCCGATTTCGATAATACGATGCCCTTGTTTAGGGTCGATGCCGGTGGTTTCTGTATCTAAAACTATTTGTCTGCGTGCCATATCGAATTAATCCTGACTCTGGTATCTTTCTATAATCACTTTATTGTACATAATATCAAGGTAAAACAGTGGAAAAAACCGTAGAGATTTATACCGATGGTTCGTGTTTAGGTAATCCAGGCCCCGGTGGTTATGGTATATTCATGATTTATAACGAACATGAAAAAAAATTGAGTCAAGGTTATAAACTAACAACTAATAATCGCATGGAAATGCTGGGGGCAATTGTGGCTCTGGAAGTATTAACTCGCCCATGTGTTATTAATATCACTACCGATAGCCAATATGTGAAACAAGGTATTGAATCTTGGATCACGAATTGGAAAAAGCGCGGCTGGTTAACCTCAGCTAAAAAACCAGTAAAAAATGTCGACTTATGGAAACGCCTCGATTTAGCGTGCGCTAAACACACCGTAACCTGGAAATGGGTTAAAGGGCATAGCGGTCATAAATACAATGAAATTGTAGATGACTTAGCGCGCGATGCCGCTGGCAGTAAAGATTTACTCGATGATGTAGGTTATCAACCTTAAAGCTGATTAGCACATACCAAATTACTTTTTATTTTGCTCACAATGCTTTAAGTGTTGCTTTGAGGTTTGTCTAAGGCCCCCTTCTACTGTTGTAAAGCGCGGGCGAGCATGCCACTTAGGTTTAATGGGTGTGAGCGGTGCAACACGTTTACGTGCCACCAGCATGTAAACACTGCCCATAGGTTTTAAGTATTGTTTGGTAAAGCTACGCCAAAACGCAAAACGCGACAATCTATTACCTCGCGCCAGTGATGAGTAAATAAAGCGCTCATCACTCACTATTTCAAATCCCAATAAATTAAGCCAATCTTTAACCCGTGCAGGGGTAAAAAAACGCCCTGCCCATGGCAGTTTCTGGCCACTAAATGGTAATAATTGCGCAAGCCCACATAAACTAAACGGATTAAAGCCCGTTATCACAATATACCCACCTGGAATTAAAGTGCGATGTGCTTCGCGTAAAATATGGTGAGGATCTGAGTGATACTCTAAGCAATGGCTTAAAATACATGCATCAATAGTGTGCTCATAAAATGGTAATTCGTCTATATCGGCAATAACGCCGGTGTGAGCGCCCGCTTGCGCTACGCACACTTGGTGTTTTATTAAACATTTACTGGTGTTTAGCTCGCCACTCAAACTACCTAACTTAAGCATATGGTAGCCAAACATACGGGGGAGCCACGGCGCTAATTTACGTTCAATCTCACAGCGTAAATAATCCCCATGAGGAAACTGCTGCCATGACAACGGTTTAGGTCCTTCTTGAAAACTAAGGGCTGGTTTCATTTTATGAGCTCGTTATACTAGGTGTTAACTGTCACTTTATAGAGCAACGTTACATGGTGCAAGTCAAAGCAATTAAAGCCTTTTCAGATAATTATATTTGGTGCTTAACTACAAGCAATAATACGCAAGCTTGGGTAGTCGATCCGGGCCAAGCAGAGCCAGTACTTGATTATTTGGCGCAGCATAATTTAACCTTGGCGGGTATTTTAATTACCCATCATCATTACGACCATACCGATGGCGTAGCAAAGCTGGTTAGCGAAAACCCAAATATTGCTGTATACGGCCCAACTAACAGCCCGTTTAAGGGGATTACTCAGCAACTTACTGATGGCCAAAGTATTACAGTGCTTAATACTGCTTTTAATATTATAGCGACACCCGGGCATACTCTAGATCATATTTGTTATGTTAATGAACAACTTGCCTTTACTGGTGATACTTTATTTAGTGGTGGTTGTGGGCGTTTATTTGAAGGCTCTGCAGCGCAAATGTGGCACTCGTTTAATAAACTGCGCGAATTACCTGCTGATTGCAAAGTTTACTGTACTCACGAATACACTCAAGCTAACCTCGCTTTTGCAACAGCCATTGAACCGCGTAACCCAGAGCTACTTGCCTATAGTAAAAGAGTAGATGAACTGCGCAGCAAAAATGAAATTACTTTACCAAGCACTATCGGCCAAGAGCTAAAAATAAACCCCTTTATGCGCAGCGATTTACCTAACATTACTGAACTATTACCAAAAGAGTTTTGCTCGGTTACAAAAAACAATGAACCTTGGGAAAACTTTGCGGGTCTGAGAAAGTTCAAAGACCATTTTTAATCCGCTAACCAATAGCCACATGTACTTTTTGTTTAGCAATCAAAAAGTTAAAATTAGCATTTGATTATTGCTAAGTGTTTTAAAAGGTCACAAGTGGCAATGTTAGCTCATAACGGGTAGTATTCGCCGAGTTTTTTACCCCATGTATTGGTATTTATGAATAAATCTCCCCTATTACTGGTTTTAGTATTAGCACTAAGCGGCTGTCAAACGTTAACAAACGAAAACACTGACTCGCAAGCCGCAACTCAAGCAAATAAGCAGCTTGGAGGCGCAAGTCCACACGATATTAGCAATGCATTAATGAGCAGCGCCAAGTATCAACACGTTAAAGATACTGACACTGAAGCACCTATTTTTGATGATGTATGGGAGCGTATTCGTTACCAGCTTTCAATAGAGGTGCCGCAAAATCGCCCCGTAGTTACCGAGCGTAACTATTATGCAAAGCACCAATCTTATTTAAATCGTATTTCGAAGCGTGCCGAACCTTATTTGCATTTTATTGTTGAAGAAATAGAAAAACGTGAAATGCCTATCGAAATTGCACTGCTGCCTATTGTAGAGAGTGCTTTTGATCCGTTTGGTTACTCGCATCGCACGGCGTCGGGTATTTGGCAATTTATGCCACAAACCGGTGAGCGTTTCGATTTAAAGCAAAACTGGTGGTATGACGGGCGTCGCGACATAGTACAATCAACTCGCGCTGCGCTTGATTACTTGTCGTATTTACACAAAACCCTTGAGGGCGATTGGCTCAATGCCATTGCAGCTTATAACTCGGGTGAAGGTCGCTTGTTGCGCGCGATTAAAAAGAATCGCAAAAAACACTTGCCGACCGATTTTTGGTCACTTGATTTACCTAGCGAAACCACCGCCTATGTACCAAAATTATTAGCACTGGCCGACTTGTTAAAGCGCTCAGATGACTTTAACGTGACGTGGAATCCTATTATAAATGCACAAGTTGTTGAAGTAGTTGAAATTGGTTCGCAAATTGACTTAGCACTCGCTGCAGAAATGGCCGATATAACACTCACTGAGTTGTATAGGTTAAACCCTGGTTTTAATCGTTGGGCAACCGATCCTAATGGCCCGCATTCTTTACTATTACCGGTTGATAAAGCTGAGCAGTTTAGTCAAAAATTAGCTAATACTGATATTAAAAACCGCTTACGCTGGCAGCAATATACGGTTGAGCGTGGCGACAGTTTATCGGTTATTGCCAAAAAGTTTACCACCAGCACCAGTGCAATCCGATCATTAAATAAGTTAAGCTCAAATACAATTAGAGTCGGTCAGCAACTATTAGTGCCACTAACTGATGGCGCAATTAATAGCGAACATTTACCAGAGCAAATGCGCTCTGCGGCTAATAATACCAGCCGTACTAAGCTTTCGCATACGGTTAAAAGTGGTGATACGCTGTGGGATATTAGTCGTGAATACGATGTCACTATGGATGAGCTTGCAAAGTGGAATAAGCTGAAGAAAAGCGCTACATTGCGTTTAAATCAAAAGCTAACGGTATATAAATCTGCTAATAAAGCAAAGACAGCAGCAAACACTACGCATCGTACAATTACGTATAAAGTGCGCCGCGGTGATTCGTTAGCGCGTATTGCGTCTAAGTTTAACTTAACTGTAAACGACATTATAAAGTGGAATAGTTTAGCCGGACAAAAGTATTTACAGCCGGGGCAAAAGCTTAAATTAAAAGTAGATGTTAGAAGCAGTTAAACTGCAACAGGTAAAACTAAGGCGCTTATAGCGCCTTAGTTATTTTAGGCTTGTGCTAATATTGCTTTAAGGGTGCTTTGTTTTGCAATAATATCTTTATAAAGCGCAAACTGATTTTGCGCCCGCTCTAAATTATGATTGGCATGTTTGATTGAAAAATAATTATCGCCATCAATATAATCTGTTAAAAATCGCAGGCCTATCATAAAGGTCATCACTTTAGCACCTAGCCAAAAGCTTTGTTTTTCTTGCTCGGTGATCAGGCCTTTTAATGGCTCTACGTAACCTTTAACTATGGCTGCAAATATTTCTTCGCGCACACCTACATTACTTAAATCGGTGGAGTCTTCTTGCTCTGGTGAGCAAAAGGTGCGTACCATATCACCAAAGTCGTAAAGCCAATACCCTGGCATACAGGTGTCTAAATCGATTACCGCTTTAGCATTATGTGATTGCTCACAAAACAGCATGTTATTTATTTTTGTATCGTTATGACAAGGCCTTACCGGTATAGATCCTGCTAATGCTTGGAGTTCATCAATGAGTGTAAATTGCGATAAACAAAAATCAACCTCAGCTTGGCAACTAGCTAAGCGCTGCTCTGGGTCAAGACTAACTGCAGTTTTAAACGTCTGTGCACGCATGGCTAAGTTATGAAAGTCAGGGATCACATGGTGCAATTGTTCTGCATCAAAATCCTCTAGCGCCACAGCAAATTGACCAAAGGCATTCGCCGCAGTTTGCGCTTGGGTAGCATTAGTGACTACATCGTCGCTGTAACTGCCACCAATAAACTCTAGTGCTCGCCATACCCCCTGATCACAGTTAACTAAATAGTCATTATTAATAGTCGCTACGTGGCGAATAATATCTAAGTTGTACTCACCCAATTGCTGCTTGCTAGTTAGGTGTTGCTCTATTAAACGGGCATTTTTTACGAGTAAATCGGGCTCAGGAAACACATCAACATTGAGCTTTTGTACTACTAGCGACTTTTTAGCAGTGTTAAGTAACCATGTACTATTGATCAGCCCACTACCGATTGGTTTGATACTGATATGCTGATTGCCTACGCCAAAACTTTCAGACAAATGAACCGCGATGGGATTTAGCTGCATAGCTATTTTGCTACCTAAAAATAAAATAACTCAGATAATAAAGGTGAGCTTAGGGTAACACTCACCTTTATTAATAATTAAAGCTTACTAAGCCAATTTTTTAACCACGGCTCGGTAACCGGCCAAGGTTCAAAGTCTTCGCAGGCATCAACCTCTAAGCGGTTACCAACAGGCTTAGCTTGTAAGTCACGTAATAATTCATCAAAGCTGCGCCCTGCACCACAAAAGGTGTCGCCGTAGCTTCTGTCGCCCATGGCAATAATTCCAAATGGCTTGTCGGTTAACATAGGAAAAGTACTATTTAACTGATTATAAAAATCAGCCAAGTTATCAGGCACATCGCCTTGGCCGGTTGTTGAGGTNATAATTAAAATATGTGANGCACTTTGAATGTCGCTCAACACTGGCTCATTAAATACCGTAACGCCATGCCCAGCTTGCTCTATTGTTGTGGCTACTTCGTCACTTAAACGCTCTGCACCGCCATATACGCTGCCTACAAAAATACTAATATGTGCCATTAATTAATAATCCTTTTCTTCATCTGGCCAACCTAGTTGTTTGCAAATGCTGAGCATTGCATCACCTAGTGGCGCTTTAATTGTTATTGATTCATTACTATAAGGGTGCACAAAGCTAAGCTCAGTTGCAAATAACATTAATCTGCGCAGCTCAAAATGCTCCCTAAAAAATTGATTATGCTGATTATCACCATGGTTTACATCGCCAATGATAGGCAGTGATAAATGCTTTAAATGCCGACGAATTTGATGTTTACGCCCCGTTTTAGGAAAACATTCTACGAGGGAATAGCGCACCGTTGGATACTTGCCAATGGGAATAGGCAAGGCTGCTTGGTGCAAGCAGTTAAACTGAGTTTGCGCTTCTTGTGGCGCTTTGTCTTGATCGGCAAACTTATCTGCTATTTTGTCCAGCTCTTCTTTTAGTGGTTTATCTAAAAATACCGACTCGGGTGCAAAACCACGTACTAAGGCTAAATAGCGTTTACTAATAGTGCCTTCAATAAATAACTGATTCATATCGCGGGCCGCTTCTGAACTTAACGCAAACAGTAACACCCCCGATGTGGGTCTATCGAGCCTATGTACCGGAAAAACATGCTGCCCAAGTTGATCGCGTAGCATTTGCATAGCAAACTGGGTTTCGTGCTTATCTAAAAACGAACGATGCACTAATAAGCCTGAAGGTTTATCTATGGCTACGTAGTTTTCATCCTGATACAAGATAGTCAGTTCGCCATACTCAATTGGTATTGGGCGCTCACTCATTTGGCTCTCCTAAAAAGGCATCGAGAGCTGTTAACAGAGTAATAATTTCACCGCTGCCTTTTTTACTCGCAAGCGTCATTTGTGCCATAGGAGCAATTGCAAAGTTGCGCGGCAATGGCTGCTTATCAATAATTAATTGCTCAACTTTTTCAATAAATACAAACTGTAACCATTGCTCAAATGCCATAGTGTCGTGGCAAAAAGGCACGTTTGATTGTAATGCTTCTGCTGCTATTGGCTCATTTTGCCAAAGCTGATGCTTTTTTAAAAGTGCCCTTAACTGCACTAAATAAGCTTGGGTTTGCTGGTACATAACCGCCCTCTTAAAACTAGATGAAGTAATAATACCATTTGTATTTATTAAGAGGGAAATTATAGTAACTGAAAATACCCGCTTAATATTACCCCCGCTTGCTCAGTTATTTAGCAAAATCAAAACTCAAACTCTATAAGCGCGGTTCCCTCAACCTTTGCTATGGCGTATAATTGACGCAATTTTGTAGTAAAAACAATTGAGAAAACGATGAGTAAGCAAATAGCGACATTAGGGCAGCTTTTAGATAATGCAGGTACTCAGTGGCGCGCGTTTGATATTGGTAGACACATAACTAAGCTTGATAAAAAACAATTTTTAGCCATAGAGCAAGCACAAGTCCCTTACCCATATCCGCTTGCTGGTCATGCGTGGTTAGCTATTCAGTTTTGGGATAGTAAAGCGAGTAAAGAACCTTATGTATGGTTTTTGAAATTTCCAGTTGATGAGCAAAGCAAACTGGTGAGTGCGAGTCGTGATCACTTTGCCGACATGGTAATTGAAGCTCTCGGCACACAGCTTACCGGTGAGCAAGCCGATGGTAAACTTGATAACAATCCTTATGTTTTTACACCAAACGCTAATAAATTAGCAGCCTTTAATGCGCAACTTAAAGTACTATTAAAACAACCTGCATCACAGTATTACGAGCATACGCAGCTGTACTTTAGTGGTAAGCTGGGTTTTGAAAATTGGCAAAGTGTGGCATTACAAGGCATTGCCGATTTTGCACTGCGCCTCGATAATGAGACTAACTTAGCTAATTTACAAAAAGCCTGGCCTCATTTGCCCGCTGAGGTATTACAGCCCCTTAGCGCCATGCTTGAGCATGTAGAAATACCGCCCTCATTAAGTCAATTACTAGTAGAGTTCGGCCAAGCGGCTATAAAAAATAACGACCCGTTTGCTGTTACAGTAGCGCTACGTTCGCTTTCTAAAGCGCAAGCGCAAGGCTTAACCGCCCAATTGGTCGATAGCGTATTAACTTCATCGGTTAATCAAGATGCTGACGTACTGCTCACTATTGCTGGGCGTTGTTTTAAACAACTAGAAGACCCTGAACGCTTGCATGTATTTATGGACAACTGTGCACACCATCAACAAATTACTGAACTATTTGTGAGTGTTTTTGCTGATTTAGTTGCAATACCCACCATTCGCCCGCATTTATTAGGCTTATTACGTAAAGAAAATCGTAGCGAAACCCTCGCGCGTGCAATTGGAAGGTTATTCTCTTAAATGGCAAGTTTATGGACGTTCATACTTATTGGTAGTGTAATTTACTTATTTTGGCTAAACCGAAAGGTAGCCGAGGCGGCGAACGTTCATGCTAAACGCCAAAGCGAACAACTGCAGGTGCAATTAATGAGCGTTGCCTGTAGTAAACGCCGCTTTGGCTTTTTAAAAAGTGGTAAACCTGGAGTGAAAAGCGAATTTATTTTTGAGTTTTCAAGTGATGGCGAAAATGCCTATCAGGGAATACTGATCATGGAAAATGAGTATTTAAAAAGTGTGGTTATTCCACCGCATAAAATATAACCTTTATACTGCGCTAAAAGTTTAATTTAGGGTAAGGTTTAATTTAAAAATAAGTAAAACACAAAAAACTAAGGCGTAACTAAAGTTACGCCCCAATTGACAAACATCCTGTTAGGTATCCTTTACCTGTGTAATCCGTATTATCATCCTCTGAACGAGCAAACAACCTTGTTCACCCTCACATTGCATCCTGCAATATCCTCTTGCCACCTTGGCTGTCCTGCGTAAACTAACGCTCCGGCTACTTCCTGTAGCGCCATCCTTGATTATCCCTTAGTAGCTCCTGCCACTTAAGCGCATCATGCACTTTCCTACTCATCCTTGCATCCGTGTTAACTTGTCCGTTTTGCTTCTTGCTAGCGTCTGCTATGTTGCCTACTTCCGTATCCTTGGCAATCACTCAATCATTGAGCTGTGTCGTCTTGACAAAGTAAAGTTTAAAGCAAATGGCTAGTAGATATAGTACCTAGCTGTTAATTATTAAATGGCATTTATATTAAAAAACACAAACTATAAAAATAACCTTACATATCAATCAAATAGGTAAGGAATAACTATTTCAATGCAATTTAAACTGACAACTCGCACAGTGATGTGAGATATATCTCACGGTCATATGTCCGTTTTGGGATGTAAACCACCAATGCAGGCTACCTTATAACCTAAATTAAATTTAGTTTTTTGACTTAAATAACAATTCGCCCGCAATCTTATTAAAAGTAAGCTGCTTAAAGCTTTCAAACCCTTCGGTTTTAAAAAATTGAGTATGCTCTTTGCGCGTTACAAACACCGCCATACCTGTAGACTCAGCATTAGATTGAATTAGGTCATTTAGGCCTCTTAATAAATAACGCCCAAACCCTTGGCCATGAAAATGCGGATCGACCGCAATAAAAGCTAAAAAATAGTAGTTGCCCTGCTGCTCTAGTGCATCTCTAATTGTTTGCTCTTTATCTATTAGTTGATTGGTTTGTAAGTAACCAGCACTTAACATTAGCTTTAAGCGCCAATGCCAATAACGCTGCGCCTGTAATTGGCTGTTTGATTCGAACACGCAGGCAACGGCTTTGAGCTTATCGTTACGATATAAACCAATAAGCGGCTGCTTTTCTTGCCAAAAGCTGCTTAGCTCTTCGCGAATTAATGACCGAAGTTTTTTTTCGTAGGCCGATTTACTCTCTTGCTCGTAATTGAGCATAGTTTGTAAAATAGGATCGTCGTGGTACGCCTGATAAATTAAACTCGCGGCAATACTTATATCTTCTGCGGCTAAATACTGTACGCTAAATGTATCGGCTTGGGTGGTCACAGTCATTATTATTCCTTTTTTGTATTAGAACAACACATCATTATTTTCGCCTTATGATTAAACCATTAGCTTGGCGCTATAATCACTAACTTAATGCGATTGGGTTTACTCATAGCTACAACTTACACACATAATAAATTTATATTTGTTCTCTAAATAAGCGCTTTATTTACTTACTTTCTAAACTATAGCTGTAAAGTTATTAATGGTAAATTCAGCGTGAGTTTAGCTGGCTTAGGCTATAGTTTATTTATAATCTTATTTTGACACGCTAGGAGCACAACATGGATACAACAAAGCACGATATAAATACACTGTTTGCACAACTTGGCTTACCTAGTTCTGAAGCTCAGATTGATGCTTTTATTGCTTCCCATGCGATTGAAGATACAACGTTAATACAAGATGCACCTTTTTGGGATGAATCTCAACAGCATTTTTTAGCTGAATCACTCGCAGAGGACAGTGATTGGAGTGAAGTTATTGATGAGCTTGATGTACGCCTTCGCCAAGGCAATTAATTTTAAGGTAATTGATTTAATTTGGGACATTTAATGTGCCCCTCCCTATTTATTGTTACTATAGCCTCCACGCAGCAGCTTCATGCTGCGTACCTATTTATACTAAAGAGTTATAAACCTAATGAATGCTGCTGTATTTGATGCAATTAAAGTCCTTCTTGATGAAGGCAAAGTACCTACTGTCGCGCTTACTAAAAGTCGTTTAATTAAGCCTGTGCCTATGCCTGTTATTATTGCGGCGGTGAGTCAGTATAAAAACAATCCAGATTCAATTTATAACTTAATGAAAAGCCAAGTACAACCGAGTAGTAGCGATTCTAAAACTTCGCAGCTAGACAGAATTGAAGAAAAGCTCGACCGGTTACTTACCCTGCTAGAAAAATAATAATTCGAGACTATAAATGTTCGTTGTTGATTTAACCTTTGATTGCTACCAAGACACCACTTTAGAGAAAGCCGAACAAGCTATTAATCGCTTGGTTAATGCGCTACGTTTTAATGGCCAAATAATGGGCGAAGAATTTCCTACTGTTTTAAAGGATGGTTACTTTATTACCCGTGTTATGTGCCCAAACGAAGATGCCATGCACCCGCTTAACAATAGTCCATTTGTAAAACACAGCATTGAGCAATTGCACAGCGCTGGTTTACTTGCGCCAAAAGTAAAAATTATTGGTCAAGATATTCATTCTAATGGGTCTGATTGCTGCGCCGAGCCTTCTAGCTATATTTTATACACCACTTATGTGCATACTTGTAGCCCACTTTATTGTGGTGACGACTTTTTACCGGTACCGCTATTTCGGATCCCAGCAATTGCTAATGGTGATTATAAAACCTTAATTAAATGGCAGGAAGACTGGCAAGCCTGCGATCAAATTCAAATTAATGGCGCAACACGCTGTGAGTTTCCTGCTCTTGAAGAAATTTCGAGTATTAAAAGCGACTTATTCCGCCGCGGTAAAGACATTACTAAACGAATTAGCTTTTTAACTAAAAAACCTGTGTATTACTATATATACCGCGTAGGTGGCACCGATAAAACTTCTGAACTAGAGCGTAAATGCCCAAGCTGTAATGGCGATTGGAGGTTACCTGAATCCTGGTTTGGATTATTTGATTTTAGGTGTGAGCCCTGTGCCTTAGTGTCTAACATATCGTGGGACTTTCAATAAGTTAAAGATATTATTAATGTATTAGCTCGATATTAAAATTAATTCCGAGCTAATACTTTATACTAAATCGCTTTAAGGTAATTAACGCCTGTTTTAATTAAACCTCAAGCGCTTGCAAAAATTCTTCTATATTGGCAGCAAGCACATGATGCGTTTTTTTGCCTACGTACTCTAAGCACACTTCACCGCTGTGCAATAACACACTTACTAACAAATCATCTTGTGCTGTTAACCCTATAAATACTGTTTCAGGTTGTTTAAGTTTACGCTTCATTAAAACGTGGCCAGTTATATTTTGTTGCAATAAATCAAAGTCATCGCTATTCCATGCCTGTAACAATTCAACTTGGTGACCATCAATACTGGCTTGAATATTGCCACCATACATATGCCCATAAAGCGCATTTAAGCCACTTGGAAATGTAACATCCAATGCCTTAGCTAAATCATTAAGCGAGCCTGCAGGTTGCTGCAGCACAGCTTGCCACTGAATATTACCTTGTTGATCAACATTACCTATTTCACATGGGCTTGGCCATTGTTCATCGTGCACCATAAGTGGATGTTTTTGCGTGTTTTTTAAGGTTTTGTCATTAAACCTTTGGTGTAGCTGGGTTAACTGCAATACAACAGACATACTATGAAACTCATTTAAATTAGATATAATGCCGCTATTGTAACTATTTAAGGGCAAACATGACAGATTACAGCAATTCTCCCGACCTTAAAGGCAGTGTGTTAGGCCAATCAACTGAATATATAGATCAATATACTCCAAGCTTACTTTTTCCAATTGCACGCAAGCTAAATAGAGATGCTTTAAATATTGACGAAGCCGCTTTACCATTCAAAGGCCAAGACATTTGGACTGGTTACGAGCTGTCGTGGTTAAACGCCAAAGGCAAGCCGCAAGTCGCTATCGCTGTATTTACTTTTGCCTGCCAAAGCACTCATCTTGTTGAATCTAAATCGTTTAAACTGTATTTAAATAGCTTTAACCAAACTCGATTTAACAGCCGTGATGAAGTGAAACAGCATTTAGTTAAAGATCTAACCGCAGTGGTTAACAGCTTAGTACAGGTAACTTTATACAATGCAGATGAGTATAACTGCCTTCCTTACACCCCATTACCTGGTGAGTGTATTGATGATTTAGATATCGAAATTGATAACTACGATATTGACGCTCATTCTCTAAAATCGCAAAGCAATAAAACGGTAACCGAAACCCTGCATAGCCACTTACTTAAGTCTAACTGCTTAATTACCTCACAACCCGATTGGGCAAGTGTAATTATTCGTTATACAGGTGAGCAAATATGTAGAGAGTCGTTACTGCGCTACTTAATTTCGTTTAGAACCCATAATGAGTTTCATGAACAATGCGTGGAGCGTATTTATAGCGATTTAAGCACTCAGCTCAGCATTAAAAATCTTGAAGTTTATGCTCGCTATACGCGCCGTGGTGGCCTTGATATAAATCCGTATCGCTCAACTCATAATAACGACACGCCATTTGCAGTTAAAATTAACCGCCAATAAGCGTTTATTGTAATAAAAAAGGAGCCTAGGCTCCTTTTTTATTCACTACGTTTGGTGGGAATAGCCACAGCGCACACGTCTATATAATTAGCTGTATGTACAAACCAAGGCTCAGAGCGATTTTTTCTTGCCGCAATTAGGTTTTTAAATGCCTGTGAGTTTGTTTTCATCACTTTAAAAACACTTTTATCGCTGTTATTAATGTCTTCAAGTACTTGAATATCTGTTATTGGGTTAAATTCTTTATCATTGCGAGCGGTACGCTCTAAGCGGTTAACATGCTCTATACCCTCAAGTACGCGTCCAAATACAGTGGTGTTTTTATCTAAATAACGTGGCGCTTGCCCTATAGTGATAAAAAATTCGGTGCTTGCACTATTTATATCGTTATCTCGCGCCATTGCAAATATGCCGCTGCAATGCACTTGCCAAGTTTGGGTTTGTAGTGCGTTTTGAGCAACCGCAAAACCATTTAAAAAACCAGTTATAGGTGCATAACCATCACCTTCAAGGGCTGTAATTGCCAGCGGCTGTTTAGTGGTTAAATAAAACTCGGCCAAAAGTGATTTATTTGCAGTCTTAATAATCTTTTTAGCACTGCTAGCACCACCTTGAGCTACAAATCCCTCAACAAAGCGATAAACACTTGTTCCTTGATAAAAGCCTTCTCGCGCAAGTTTTTTAATGTTTTTTACATGCTGTGGAGCAAGCTGCGGATTAAGCTCAATATAAGTGGCGCCTGTGGGTAAGGTTATTTTTAAAATATTTTGCGAGTTAACCACTCGCCACTCGTCCTCGGCGGCTTTAGTAATAACGTCACTGGCAGTGTGCTTTATTTTAGGCTCACCTTGTTGCGTGGTAATGCTTTGTTTATATTGTCCAGCACAGCCGTTTAATAACATCGCAGCGGCCACTGTTAACAGGTACTTTTTCATCAATTAGCGCCTTATTATTATAGTTTTACATTAGGGTCTTATCCTTAAGCTTGGTTATTACTTGCTAACATCTGCTTTAACCTGTAGTTATTAGTCCCAATCAAACTTATAAAGTATATCTACGTTTTGATATAGCCCACTAGTTATTTCGATATAAAACTGCGAAAGCAGCTGATAACGTATTGCCACTTCACTAAGGGAGTCAAAAATACCAACACTGTATTTTACTTGTAAGCTCGGTGCCACATAGCCTGATATTTCTACTTTTGTTTGCTCACCACTGCCTTTAGAGGTAAGGCTAACATCCGACAAACCAAACGTTTCACCCACTTTAGAAACCAGCCCTTCACTGCGGCTAACCCCCTGCGAAAGTAACAACTGAGTGAGCATAGCATCGGTGGAGCTATCGCCCTCGCCTAATGGTTGGCCATTGAGTAAATAGGCCAAAGCTTGTGCCTGATCCATCGCTGGCTCCGAAAACACTTTTAGCCTGGGTTGCTCTACATTACCTGTAAGCGTTACCCCAGCAATAACACCATTGGCGGTGTTTTCGGGATTACGAATGGCTTTAATATTTAAGTAAGGCTGCTCTATTGAGCCACTAAAGCCAACCTGGCCGGTACGAATTAACAAATCTTGGCCAAATGCTAAGTATGTACCGTTTACTAACTTAAGCTCGCCTGTGGCAATAATAGGAGTTCCTTGGCTCATTTTAATCGCCAAGTCGCCTTCTACTTTAGATTCTAGACCGAATGATTCAATTTTCACGTCATTTTTTACAATCAGTTTTAAATCTATATCGTAATCAAATGGCACTTTTTTAGTCGCTTTGGTTTTTTGATCAACGATTATTTCGTCATCGCTAACTTGCACAGCGCCCTCTGGCAGCTCTTCTATTTCAATTCGCCCATAAGGGACAATTACTTCACCCACCAGGTTTATTGCGTTGTTAGCCAAACCAATTTTTAAATCTGGAGATACTTTAAAAACGACTCCTTGCTGAGCACGTACATAAAATTGCTCACCTACTATTGCAACGTTAACGGCTGGTTGTTCACCTTGCCAATCTATGTCGCCATTTAATTTAATATTCCCGCCTTGGGGATCTGTTAAAAGGCCTTTAATTGTTGCTGTCGCTTTGTTAAATAAAATACTCACATTCGATTTTTCAAGTGCTATTGGTAGTTGCTCACCTTGTAAATTAATATCATCAATATTTACTTCACCTTCAAGGAGTGGCTCTTTTAATGTACCTGCTAATGCAATTTTACCGCTAATATTGCCTTTGAGCTGCTCAATAGTGTCTAAAAATGGCTGCAAGTTAGAAAATAATATTTTATCTATGTTTACATTACCGCTTAACGCTTGCGTGTTTTGTATGTCATCTACATTAATTTGGGTGGTAATTTCACCTAACACGCTAGAGTTTAAGTTAGCTGTTAATTTACCTGTTTGAGAATCAGTAAATGCATTCACACTAAGCGTTTCTATTGGTAAACGAAAGTTATCTTCTTCGGAATTGTATTTGGCTATTAAGTTATTTGAATTTAAAGAAGCGCGTAATGTTTTCAGCGCACTCGCTTGCCAGTTTGCAACAAATTCCCCTGTTAAAGCGCCTTCTGCACCAACATTATCTGGTAGTAAATGCTTTAGTTCCTCAAGTGCTAAATTGTTTAATTTAGCATTGAATTGACCTAACTGTTTATTTTGCGACAAAGTGTCGATACACAACTCACTTTGTGCAGATTGCCAGCAGTGCTTACTTACATCAAAATCGCCTGTTTGGGTGTTTACGTTAAGTGTAATTTTTTTACTGTTGTTAAAGCTTAGCTTTTTATCGCTTAACTGCACATTGCTCAATGCACCTTGCCAAATCGCATTGGTAAGTTGACCATTAACTTCAAACTCAACTGCACCTTGTTGCGCATCAACAGATGCGGTAAGTTGATGATCTTTTTTATCCCCTGTTGCATCTATTTTTACACTGTTAATTTGTTGCTCAGCAACTAAAGCCGAACCAACATCTATTGCAATATTAGTTTGCCAATCGGCCGCTGTATCAAGATCAGCTTTAACAGATAACTTACTTATATTTATTTCATCAAAAATAAAACGTTCCAGCATTAATGCTAAGTCAACCGACGGTGTTAACCTTTGACCTCTAAGGGCTATATTGGCCTTACCATCTGCAATAAATGGCATATTAGCCTGCTCATCACTTTGTAGTGTTATATTGCCATCTACTAACCATTTGCTATCTATTTGGCCATTGAGTTCTAATTTATTTTTACCACTGCTTAAATAAAAACTATCAATATTAGCTTTTAATGCATTATCTAGCCTAAAGTTTGCGGCAAACTCTAATGGCACGTCTTTAAGTGTGCCGGTGAGTTTGGTATTATTCATTTTCAGTTGCCAAGTATCCGTTTGTGCATTAAATGAGCCTTTAAACTGCCCAGAAATATCACTCGTTACTGCATCTGTTAAGTATTGCGCTTTTAAATGCGATAGCGTCCCTGCAAAATCTGCTTGTATACCTTGTTGCCAGTTAACATTGGCATTTATTTTTGCAGTGCTGTCGTTGGCCTTAACCGACAATGTAGAAAGCTGTGCATGGGTAAGCGTGCCCGTTAATTGTGTGTTTAAATCAACGGCCGGGTACGCGCCTAACTGGCTCGTTGCAGTTAAACTAAGTTGATAGTCATCTGCGTTGCCCTGCGCACTTAAGTTAACCTTACGTAGCGTTAACTGCTCGCTTTGTGCGTCGATCAGCCACTGGTTTATTTTGCCTTTAACTGTAAATGGGTAGTTTGTTTGCTTTAAATTAGCATTGGCATTTAAACTAAGCGGAAATTGCCCGGTGGTTTCTAAATCAACGTTTAAATTTGCCAAGTCGCCACTGAGTGATAAGTCAGCTTGGTGTTGCGGGCTTTTTAATACAATATGACCTTTTAGCGGCATATTACCTGCAAGCTCTGTGTTAAGTTGTGTATTTAATTGCCACTGCTGATAACGAGCCGCTAAAGAATATAAATTTATTTTGGCATCTTCTACAGTCATTTGCAGTGCTATATTTTCTATCTCATAGTCTTGTTCGCCCTGCTGTATAGCCACTTTATCAATATCAAACTGCTCAATGGTTATATCCAGTGGTGAAGTAAATTCGATATTAGGCAGTGCAGGAAGCTGCGTAATTGCCGTTGATGCTGTTTGTGATTGCAGGGATTGGGCTTGCTCTTTTAGCGTAACCAGTATTTTAGGTATGTTTAAGCTTTTTACTACAAGCTCTGATCCCATCGCTTTTGCCGATAACTTAAAGTTATCAACACGCACGTTGGCGCTTGGGTGTTCTAAAGTAAATACTTTTACAGCTATATTTTTAACAGCGATATTAAAAGGTAAGGTAATTTTAGTTAGTGGCTCAGATGGCTCTTCTGCAACTGCTTCAGTTGAATGCTCCAAAGTTAAGGCCATTGTATTAGCACTTAAATTATCAATGCAAATGCCGTCGCACTGCCACCAAAATAAATTAAGCTTTAGTTGCTGGGCATTAAAATCTACCCCGTTATTGTTATACCTAACATTAAATACATCGTTATATAAAAACCGACCGTTTTTAATGTCAATATTTAAACCATCAACCAACTTGTTTGCACTATAAGCAATAAATTGATTACCGGGTGCAGTAAATAATATACAAAATACGGTTATTAGCAGTATGACTAAAACAGCACTGACACTTGCAGTTATTTTTTTAAATACAGTCATTAAATTTCAGGCCCTATAGTAATACTCAAACGGGTGCTTTTACTTTCTTTGGTAAGTCCCCAAGCGTGGTCAATTCTAACCGGACCTACAGGTGTTAAATAACGAAAACCAAAACCAGCACCTACTTCAAATCTATCCGAAAAATCATTGGTTGCAGTACCTCCATCTACAAATAAAGCAACCCGCCAATTTTGCGCAAACTGATAGTTGTATTCTGCAGTACCAGAGACTAAGTACTTACCCCCTATTAGCTGCCCTTCATCGTTTTCGGGTGAAATTGATTGATACGCAAAACCACGCACACTTTGATCGCCACCAGCAAAAAAGCGCAGTGAATACGGCACATTAGCTATATTATCGACCAACATGGCACCTAGGTTCGCTTTTAAAAACACTAAATGGCGGTCTAAATAAGTTCTCAGCCAAGCGTTTTGTAACTGCACGCGGATCAAATTAGTACTAGAGAGTACATCTTCTACGCCAAACTCTGCAGATATTAACCACTGTTCGCCCCAATAAGGGGTTGTTCCCCCTTTTGATTTTTTACGTGCATAACTAATACCCGGCATTAACATTTCACTGCTTTCTTCTTCGTCGTCACCTATTCTATATGTTTCATGGTCGCGGCGTATAAAAGCGGTACGCACCCAGTTATTATCAGTTAACCATTGGCGTTGTACTTGCCCGGTAAGTATTTCACTATAAATATTATTAGCTAATTCATCCTCAAGTTTATAACCAACCGAAAAACGCCATAAATCGTCATTAGGATCATCCTCTGGGATTGTATAAGCCATTGAAATATCTTGTTGTCGCTCAGACACATTTAAGTTACTTTCTAGGTAATGGCCATCTTGCGTTATCCATGGTTTACTCCATTTAAAGCGCACTTTGGGGCCTAAGTCGGTACTAAAGCCACCACCCACTTCATAGCTATTTGCAGGTTTATGTAATACATCTACTTTTATAGGTACTTGGTTATTTTTACGTTCGGTTATATCTGCATATACTCGTACACTAGTAAAATAAGGAGTGCTTGATAAATCAAGATTATAATCGGCTATGTGGGTCGATTTATAAGGCTGCCCTTTGGCAAAAGGCGCTAAAGAACGAATATACTTTTCAGCAGGTGTATCGCTAGCAATTACAATATCGCCAAACTGATAACGCACCCCAGTTTCAATAATAAAAGTAACTTCTGCGCTATGTTTCCCCAAAGATACTTCTAGTTTACGCGCAGGCCATTTAGCGTCAAAATAACCTAGCTCTAACAGCATTGATTCTATTTTTTTATGCGCGCTGTCATAATGTCCGTGGTTTAAAATATCTCCCTGCTTTAGGGTAATATTATTAATTACTGCCAATAAAGCGGAGTCCTGCTTGCCAGCCCCCTTTACACTAATATTTATTGCAGCGATGCGAGTAGCTGGCCCTCGCTCAACTCTAACCACCAAATCACGCTCATCTTTATCAAAGTTAACCTCTACTTTAGGGCTGTAATACCCTAATGCTTTAATACTATTCTCGACTTGTTTTTTTGCATAGCGGCGCAGGGTCAAGGTCGGCTTTTCACCTATAAGTTGTTTTAAATAAAGCGCAACGTTTTTTTCTAAATCGTCATTTATCCCTTTAATCTCATAATCTTCTATTACATTTTCAGAAGCAACAGACTGAGCACTCAGAAGAATGCAAAAAATAAACATGTAACGCAAAAACTGATTAAACAAGTAAATATCCTTACCTTTAATTCTTAAAATATAACGATGCATCAACTCTATAATATCATAGCCGTAATGAGCCTTACATTAACTTAATAGCTACCCAGTGACATAATATGCAATCTATAATATTAAAATTAGTACGCTTTAAGCGTTTATTTTGGTTACAATAGCCCTAACAAGTACACAATAATTTTAATGAGTTTTTTAATGCAATTTCCTGATGACGAAAATGGCCAACTTTTAGCTGAAATAGCCGCCGCTGGTATTGATTTAAGTAAAATGCACCAAGTCGATTTTTATATTTTATTTGAGCAACAAAGCGATGCAGAAAAGTTTGCCAAAGAAGTAGTAGCCGATACATTAGTACAGCATGCTGAACTCGAAAAATGCCAAGACACTGGCGTATGGGAAGTAATTACTCAAGTACAAATGGTTCCTGAGCACACTCTATTAGGCCAAGCTGAGCAATACATTGAAAGCATAGCTAATAACTTTAACGGTTACGGCGATGGTTGGGGATTAATGGACGCAGAAGAAGCTTAATCTGCATTCCCATACTAAATTATAAATCAGTTAAACCTAAGGGTTTAACTGATTAGCTTTTCTAAAACTGCCTTTATAATCAAACAGCTTATCTGCTACCTTCCAACCATATTTTTTACTTTTACGCGCAATTACAAAGTCGGGCGCAATTAAATCTAACTGTGCGTTAATTATTTGCTCTGCAGTTTTAAATTTTACGGGTGCTTGACCTTGGCCTACCCGCTTACCAAATTGCCGATTAAAAATATACGCCGCCCCTTTATTTGCAATATCGTAAACTTCATCGCAACTTGCACCGTCTTCGTCAAAATACGTTACTTTAATCATCTCATTTTTAAGCTGCGTTACACTTAACCCACTACAGCGAAGTACGAGTGCATCTTTTAAGTTTAAAGCATTGCGTAATTTATCATCAGGGTCGGCCATTACCGCACCGCAATCATGGCATTTACGTGCGGCTATATCGTTTTGCGCACCACATTCATCACACTCTTTAAAGCGAAAACGATAATCGCACTGCTCTTTATTACCTTCATCATCTTCTAGCAAGCCCTTACAGCGCCTACCAAAGTGTTCAATAACCTTTCCTGTAGAGTCAGTTTTACCCCAATAAATATTAGCAAAGCCACAACCCGGACAAAGCACTTGTACCGGCTCGTTATCGCTATCACCTTTTTTATCGCCAACCTCAGGGTGAAACAAATCAAAACCATTTCCGGCATAATCGATCACCAAACAATCTGTTTTTGACTCGGCTAATCTAAGTCCTCTGCCGACAATTTGCTGGTATAAACTCACCGACTCAGTAGGGCGTAAAATAGCAATAAAATCAACATGAGGTGCATCAAAGCCGGTGGTGAGTACCGATATATTAACCAGGTATTTTAATTGCTTGGCTTTAAATTGCTTAATTATTTTATCGCGTTCGCTATTAGGTGTGTCACCTGTAATTAAGGCGCTTTGCTGATGAGGTAAATAGCTTAAAATTTCTTCTGCGTGCATAACCGTAGCGGCAAAAATCATAATACCTTGGCGGTTTTCACTATATTGTATTACTTGTTGTAAAATGGCCTGCGTTGCGCGTGCGCTGTTTTTTAATAACGCATTCATATCCTCATTAGTATAACGGCCAAATGCGTCACTGGTTAACGCCGAAAAGTCGTAATGACTAATCGCCGCATCCACTTCATTGGGTGGCGTTAAATAGTTATGTTTGATCATATAGCGCAGCGGTAATTCAAAAATACAGCTTTTAAATGGGCTGTCTTTATTGCCCCGCACAAAACCATGATAGTGATGATGATAAATCCACCCCATACCTAACCTATAAGGCGTTGCCGTTAACCCTAATACTTTTAATTGAGGGTTATGCGCTTGTAAGGCATTAATAACTTTACCGTATTGACTTTTTTTATCACCATTAACTCTATGGCACTCATCAATAATTAACAGTGAATAATGCTCATTAAGCTGATCTAAATTACGCGATAGCGACTGCACGCTGGCAAAAGTAACCTGATGGTTTAACGATTTTTCTTTTAATCCTGCCGAAAATATACTCGCCTCAAGCCCAAAGCTTTTATATTTTTGTGAGTTTTGCTCTACTAACTCTTTAACATGCGCCAGTACTAATATTTTTTGTTTAGCTATACGCGCAAGCTCAGCAATTACCAAGCTTTTACCCGCGCCAGTAGGTAATACAATCACTGCGGGATCATTGGTTTTTCTAAAGTGTAAAACGGTACGTTCAACCGCCTCGATCTGATAAGGTCTTAGGGTGTAGGTCATGAGATAACAATTAAATTTTAATGAGGGATTTTAGCAAATAACTTAACTTTAAAGGTAATTATTAATTACGCGGTTTTTAAATCGCATAATTAAAACTCATTTTAATGGGGAATACTACGATAAAACATTTATATCTATTAAATGATAGTAATAGGCGTATCACTAGCAAAACTATCTGTGCGGATACGAGAGCCTAAAACCTGAATTTTTTCTACTTCTTCTACAACTTCACCTTCTTCTGCAGCAAATGAACCAGCTGAAAATAAAGCGGTTGATGCTGCACCAAAAGCAATTGCTAAGCGAACAGCTTTTGAAACTTGATTATTTAACATTTGATTCTCCCTATATTTCTATTTTATTTTTATCATTTTTTATGAAAAATAAAGCTACGGTATTCTGCATAGCATCTATTTTCAAATTAAAGAGTATTACTAAGTACACCATCAGGTCAACACCCAGTTAACACAAAAGAGCTTTTGTTTACATGTGTTTACAAGGCGCATGTATTCACATAAACACAATAACTAATATCTGATAAACAATTTACCGCACTTTTTGTGGGTACTAATACCTATCTACAATCGAGTCTTTAGGGGTATATGTACCAATTGATAAAATTCAGCTTGCCTTGACTGGCAAGCCATAGAGCAGAATTAAAGGTATAAAAGAGGAGCTAATATTACTCATAATTAATCTCTGTATTATGTTTTAGTTTAGTTATTATTAAGCTAGTTTTTACATTAAAATTGTAAAAAACCCACACTAAAGCAGTAACATATTACTAACTAAATAAAACAATTGAGCTTAACTGCACAAAAGCACAATAGTAGCTGCTACACACTTACAAAGTCACTTAGCGGATTAATAACTTTTAAAGCTTATATAAAATAAGCAGAGGGGCAGAGGTTTATATGCCTCAAGTCAGAAAGATAACTATTTAAAACAGACCGCTACAGTATTAATAGCCTGTTGCGTTATTAATGAAGGGACAATTGGTT
>LV_Brine_h2_0102DRAFT_1000005_pt1 | contig 83523 bp, 73 predicted proteins | sample LakVidmifraction_3_FD_10600 | JGI IMG/M metagenome (IMG submission 10600)
TACGTGCTTGTTATGCGCTGCGCCCAGAGGGCATTGAATGGCCGTTAAAAGAAGACGGTAGTCCAAGCTTTAAGTTAGAGCATTTAACCGTTGCCAACGGTATTGAACACGCTGCGGCGCACGATGCACTGTCCGATGTAACCGCTACTATTGCATTGGCTAAACTAATAAAAGACAAGCAGCCAAAACTGTATAACTTCTTTTTTAGTTTACGTGGTAAAAAAGCCTTAGCTGAGTTGGTTGATGTATTTAACATGACCCCGCTTGTGCATACCAGCTCACGCATTCCAGCAACGCAAGGCTGTACTAGCTGGGTTGCACCTATGAGCTTTCATCCGGTAAATAAAAATGCCGTAATTTGTTTTGATTTAACTCAAAGCCCACAAGTACTTATTGATTTAAGTGTTGAGCAATTACGTAAACGTTTATATACCAAGCGTATTGATTTAGCTGAAGACGAGTTACCAGCAGGGTTAAAACTAGTGCATTTAAACAAGTGCCCTATTTTAGCACCTGCTAAAACGTTATTACCTGAAAATGCAGCGCGTTTAGGCATTGACCGCGAGCAATGTTTAAAAAACTTGGCGGTGTTAAAAGCCAATAGCGAGTTGCGCGATAAAGTAACTGAGGTGTTTAACGAACAAGGCGATTACAGCGCAACAACTAACGTTGACTATTTACTTTACGATGGGTTTACTAGCCATGCAGATAAAGCTAAATTTGCGATTATTCGCGATGCAAAACCCGAAGACTTAGCCGATTTAAAACTCGATTTTGAAAATAAAAAGTTTAATACTTTATTGTTTAGATACCGCGCTCGTAACTGGCCGCAAACGCTTAACCAGCAAGAGCTGGATCAATGGCGTCAGTATTGTCAAAACAAGTTAATGCACGGGGAAGATCAACCCTCAATTAACGCTCAAGACTTTATGATCACACTTGAGAATTTAGCCCATGAGCACGACGACAGTGAAAAAAACCTAACCATTTTAAAAGCCTTATATAACTACGCACAAAGCATGTAGCTTGCTTTAAGTTTATTGGTACAACGCATACAAAAACGCGACGCTTTATAACTAAAGCGTCGCGTTTTTTGTTTTAAGTAAATGAGAAGACATAAAACCAACAATGATCTTTTTAGATCTATCACTTCCTCTAAAAGCGCAGCGCCTCTTAACCTCTTGGTGAATAAATCACTTTACGGGCTTTGCACATCACGCAAGCTTGGCGTCTACAACGATATACTCAAGGTAAACGTTATTTTTTATGCTGTGCTTCAATGCGTGCAAGTAAGCTTGATGTATCGTAGCGGCCACCGCCTAATGCTTGCACGTCGGCGTAGTACCCATCTACTGTGGCTGTCATTGCTAGCGTTGCGCCGTTATTTTTAGCCTCATTAAGCGCTATGCCTAAGTCTTTACGCATCCAATCAACTGCAAAACCAAAGTCGTATTCCCCTGCCCACATGGTTTTGTAACGGTTTTCCATTTGCCACGAACCGGCTGCGCCTTTAGAAATAGTTTCTATTACTTTTTCACCATCAAGCCCTGCTTGCTTTGCAAAATGTAAGCCTTCGGCTAAGCCCTGTACTGCACCCGCAATACAAATTTGATTAACCATTTTACATAATTGCCCTGAGCCTACGCCACCTAACAATTGGCTAAAACGACTAAATGCCGTCATAACAGGCTGCACTTTGGCAAATACAGCTTCGCTGCCACCAGCCATTACCGTAAGCACGCCATTTTCGGCGCCAGCTTGGCCTCCCGATACTGGCGCGTCAGTAAAGTCGACTTTTAATAACGCTGCTTTTGCTGCCACTTCGCGTGCCACTGTTGCTGAAGTAGTGGTATGATCGACCAAAATACTGCCCGCTTTAATACCGGCTAATACTCCATTTTCGCCATATACTACCGAGCGTAAATCGTCGTCGTTACCCACACACATAAATACAATGTCGGCATCGTTTACAGCTTCGCGTGGAGTAGCTGCAAAGCTGCCGCTAAATTCGTTAGCCCACTTTTGAGCTTTAGCTTGAGTACGGTTATAAACGCACACACTGTGCCCTGCTTTTGCTAAATGCCCCGCCATTGGGTAACCCATTACGCCTAAACCTATAAATGCTACTTTCATTGACATAAAAATGACCTATTAAACTGATAACTTAAAAACCATGCCTGATTATGTCAATCGGTTGATAAAAAAGCGAATGAAGTCTTTATAAAGTTTATTTAATAGGAATTTAAGTAGGTGATCTATGGATAGTATTTATCAATTTAATGCAGAATGCTGTAACAAGGCGCTTTTTTCTTTTAAGCAGTTAAAAGGCAAAACGCTACTTATTGTAAATATTGCCAGTGAATGTCATTTTTCGGCGCAGTTAACCGCTTTAGAAAAACTGTATCAGCAGTATAAAAACAGTGGATTTACCATTTTAGCGTTTCCGTGCAATCAATTTGGCCAAAAGGAGCCGCTTGATAATTTAGCCATTAACAGCTTTTATCAAGCGCAATTTAATACTACATTTGAAATATTTGCTAAAGTAATGGTAAACGGCCCAGAAGCTCACCCCTTGTTTAATTACTTAAAACTGCACACCAGAGGTATTTCGCAAGGACGAGTAATAAAGTGGAACTTCACTAAATTTTTAATTAATTCGCAAGGCCAACTTGTTTCTCGTTATGCGCCGCGCACCAAGCCAGAAACATTAAAGCAGGCAATTGAAAATCAGTTATTGCTAACAGCTAGATAACAAAGCAAAACGAGAGCAAAAGCTCCCGTTTTATTTATAACGTGCAGTAATGCTTAACTACTAAATGCCACATTGGCAAATACCAAGGTCATTAATATTGGGCAAACAAAACGTATGTACTGAGCAAACCAGTAATGCGCGCCGCTAGTTGCTTGGTGTAATTTGTTACCGCGCTGCCATAACCAGCCCACTGTAACAAAGTAAAACAGCCCCATTAACGGTAATTGGTACTGGGTAAATACCATAATAACCAAGCCAAATAACCAATCAAAATTAAGTATTATTAAGCTGGCAAACACTAGCACTACGCCACTAACCAGCCACGTAGCTTTAGTGCGATCAACGCCGTGGTTTTCGACTAAAAACGCCACCGGAATTTCGGTGGTTGATATAGTAGAAGTAACCGAGGCTATCGACATTAATACAAAAAACAATAAACCAACCAATAAGCCAATATCGCCCATGGTGCTGAATAACGCTGGTAAAATGGCAAAAATAAGCTGCCCTTCGCCAATTAATTTACCGTTACTAAATACTTCTACGCCGTTGTGCTGCGCCACATAAATAGCAGGCACAATAAGTAAACCAGCTAAAAAGGCCACACTGGTATCGAGTAGTGCTACGCTGGCAGTCAGTTTTGGTAAGTTAGCACCGGGTTTTAAATACGAGCCGTAAATCATCATACAGCCCACACCTAGCGATAAGGAGAAAAAGGCTTGCCCCATAGCTGCAATAATTAAGTTAGGGTCGAGTATTTGGCTAAAATCAGGTATTAAATACGCTGCAAAGCCATCACTTGCACCATCTAGCGTTGCAATATAAATAATTAAACCAATTAGCAATACTAGTAGCACCGGCATTAAACGCCGTGACCAGGTTTCAATACCCGATTTAACCCCTTTTAAAATAATACTCGCGGTTAAAATAAGCATAAGTGGGGTAAACACAAAATTACGCAGCGCAGAGTCGCTGTGTAAAAATTCGCTAGCGCCGCTAAAGCCTAAAAATGTAGTTACGGGTTCAATAGCATACGACAGCATCCACCCCGCCACTATTGAATAAAAGCTAAGCATTACAATAGCGCCGCCAAGGCCAATATAACCTGCAGCCGCGCCTACTTTAGGGGCTTTATTTTGCCATGCTTGCCTAAGTGCTTTTACCGGATTAGCTTGGGCGTAATACCCTAAATACAGCTCGGTATATAAAGCCGGCAAAGCAAGTAAAAATATAACAATAAAGTAAACCAGTAAAAAAGCACCGCCACCATGATTAGCAGCCTGCGTAGGAAAACCCCATATATTACCTAAACCTACCGCTGCGCCAGCGGCGGCCAATACAAAACCAAGTCGACTTTGAAAACCATCACGCACTTGTGTCATACACCTACAAATCTGTTATTATTTTAGCTGTTGTGAATTAAACCATATTTCATCGCGCCTTAGTAATAAAAATGTACCTAGCGCGCACAACAACTAACAACCGCTCACTATATGTTCAGCTTATGCATACAAGCAGGTAATCGGTATTAAATTTATTATTATTTTGAGCGTTTATGAGTTCACTTTACTTTAAAAACACCCTGCAAATTAATCAGCCTTTTAGTAACAATAAAAGCCCTATTTTATTGTTTGACGCTAAAACGCTCGATATAAGCCAATATAATTTGCCTGATTATTTAAGCCCTTTTGAGCTGCAAATAATAAACCGCCGTAAAAGTGTATCGGCCAAGCAAGAATATTTAGCCACGCGATTATTACTTAAGTATTTAGTTATAACCTCGCACCCTAATATGGCGGGCATTAAGCCGTGTAATATAAGTTCAGAGTTTAACCTACAAACAAGTAAATTAGCGCTACACATTAATAACAGCCACACCGTTATTAATACCTGTATATCGCATTCTAATGGTTTTGTTGGCGCTGCACTTAACCCTACAAAAGCCCAGTTTGGTTTCGATATTGAAAAAATAAGCACAAAGCGCCCATTTGAAAAGCTCGCAAAGCATTTTTATCATACCGATGAAATTGCGCTGATCACCAAGCCTGCCAATGCAGAGGATCAAGCTAAACACTTTTTTAGAATTTGGACCTTAAAAGAAGCGCTCGCTAAAGCCACTAGCCGCCCTATTGCCAAGTTGCTAAGCCCTAATGTGTTTACTGAGTTAACTTGCTCACAGCTTAATGCCAGCAGTGCTGTGGTGGGTAAGTTTGATATAAGTGTAGTGAGTGAAAAAAGCACTGACTGGCAGTGCTCTCTTATTAATTTAGCTGTATTAGGCCGCGCAATCGCTCTCTAATAGTCGGCTATGAATAGCTTGCACTACGTTGTCGGATTCGCCTTGCTCGACCAAAAAGCACAAGTTATGCTTACTTGCACCGTGGCAAATTAGCCGTATATTAAAGTCACTTAATACCTGCATTAAGTTCATTTCATGCTGGCGTAACTGTATTTCTGAGCCAATAAGCGCCACTAAAGTTAAGTTATTTTCTACCGATACATGGCAAAACTCAGCAAGTTTATCTAAACACCCCTGATCAAGCTCTGGGCGCGATGCATTAGGCGCGTTATCAAGCGTTATTGCTACGCTAATTTCAGAGGTGGTCACTAAATCTACCGAAATATTAAACTCACTTAAAATAGTAAACACTCGTGCTAAAAAGCCACTAGCTAATAGCATTTCTGGGCTTTTAAGAGTAAGTAATATTTGGTTTTTGCGTTGTGTTACTGCGCGGATTCCTGGCAGTTGCGACTTTTCACGCTCAATCCAAGTACCACCACGCTCAGGTTCACGGCTCGACCCTACAAACACATTAATATGGCTGCGGCTGGCGGGTAAAATAGTTGCCGGATGCAATACTTTTGCACCAAAGGTAGCCATTTCGGCGGCTTCGTCAAAGCTGAGGCGTGCAATTGGCGTGGCTTTTACACATAAACGCGGGTCGGTACTAAAAATACCCACTACATCAGTCCAAATATGTACACTTTTAGCATGAATAGCCTCGGCCAGTAATGCCGCGCTGTAGTCTGATCCACCGCGCCCTAAAGTGGTCGTTTGGCCGTGTTCGTCGCTGCCAATAAAGCCCTGTGTAACAATTACTTGATCGTCTAACAGCGGAACAAGTAATGCGCTTGCCGCTTGTGCAGTAGCTGCAACATTAGGGGTTGCTTTGCCAAATTGACTGTCGGTTTTAAGCACTTGACGCACGTCAAAGCGTATTGCATTTAAACCTTTTGAGCGCAGCACTTGGGTAAATAAATAAGTTGATAATCGCTCGCCAAAACTTAATAGCTCGTCATGTAGCGCTTTTGTTTGTAACGTTTGGCTGGCTAGTTTTTCAAATGCCGCTAACGTCTGGGCAAAGCCCTGCTCTAAATCGGTATCTAAACTCAATTCAGCTAAAATAGCCTGCTGAATCGCTAGCACACCGTTAATATGCGCTTGGCGCTCATCTTCGCTAAGGCTGCTATTGCACAGCTCAACTAAATGATTAGTGACTCCTGCGCTGGCGCTTAGTGCAACAATACGCACGCTTTTATCTGCTACTATTATTTTACTACTGTGATCCATAGCTGCAAAGTTAGCTACGCTGGTGCCGCCAAATTTAGCAACGGTATAATTTGATTTGTTGCCTAATACTACATGTGGCACTGATTGGGTTGTCATTTCGTCTCCTTTCACGGCATCCAAACCGTAATAAAACAAGAAGAACTTGGCAGCAAATATAAGGTAAGAAAATTCACTGCCAGAAGCTCTCCACCTATATTGGTGACAGTTTTGAGGATTCAGCCCCATAAACCGAAAAACAACGACGACGACGTGTTATTTTTCTCGGCGAGTACTTCCCTCTTTAATGCTCAACGGCGTTCGTCACCTCACATTAAATACCTAAGTATCGCACCTCTTCTGAATGTTGTATTAATGGCTATTTTCGCAATCACTAATAAAACAAAACCCCAGCAATATATTGAAAAGCTCAATACTTTACTGGGGCTTTGAAAGTTATCGTTTAGACATCTAGCTGTCAAGCACTTTAATAACTAATATTAAACAAAACCAGCCATTAAATATGAGCCGGTATAGCCTACGGTGTAACAAATTAATAAATAAAACGACAAACGTAAGTAGTTCATAAAGGTCAGTTCTTTAACTTTACTCATGGCAATAATACCCGCCGCTGAGCCTATAATTAACATAGAGCCCCCTACGCCTGTGGCATAAGTAAACGACAGCCAATGCTGTTGTGTCATTACTATATCTGCTTTTAATAACGCGGCTGTAAGTGGTACGTTATCAACGCCTGCCGACAATATACCCATTAAATAGTTTGCGTATTCAGGTGCCATTATTGTGTACAGGTCGCTAAAGTGGCTTAACATACCAACTTCTTTTAGCGCTCCTACCAGTAATAATACACCTACAAAAAACAACAAGGTGTCGTATTCTATTTCACGAATGAAATCTATCATGTCTTTGTTTATGTCTTTTTTGCGCATTAAAAATTGCGCTACTAAAAACATCATAGACAAACCAAACAAAAAGGTAAGCAATGGCGGTACACTGTATAAAACACTCAGTGTTAAGGTAGCAATAACCGTAGATAAGAAGATAACTGCAATTGTAATATCGGTTTTTTCAATGCGTTTTTGCTTCGTTTTAGTAAAGTCGAGCTGGCCATTTAAGCCAATTGACAACAGTGCGGCTAACAGCATCACACTTACAAATGCTGGCCCAATTAACAATAACAAATTGCTAATAGTTACTTTGCCATCTAAAAATATCATTAACGTGGTTACATCGCCGGTAATTAACGACACACCACCGGAGTTAACCGCAAAGATAATCAGCGTGGCGTATCTAATTAGCTTTTTGGCTTCAAGTTTTAATGATAAAACCACCGCTAAAGATATAAGCGTAGCGGTTACGTTATCGGAAATAGAAGAGAATATAAATGCAAAAACACCAACCAAAAACATTAACTTACGTTCGCTAATTCGTTTTGGCATAATCCGGTTAACAATATTTTCGATAAACCCTTTTGAGTTTAAATAGGCAACAAAGGTCATTGCCGCCATTAAAAACAACCATAAGGAGGCAATTTCTAAAATATTATGATTAAGGAGTGATTGAATCGTATCAGGGCTTTGCCCATTAATAGGGAAGATAAAAGAGATAATCCAGCAGAGCGTACCAAAAAAAAGTGTCGTTTTAGCTTTGTTTACGTGGATTATATCCTCAATAACGATCAGCAAAAATGCAATCGCTATTAAAGTCAGGATAATAGAGGAAACCATGATAATTGAACAACCTTTGGAATAATGTAAAAATTGAACCTATGAAGAAAATAGAGCCGCACATTTCGTGTGCCTATTTTCGGTGCGGATGTTATCACTATGACCTGGTAAAAACTATTATTAAATCGTTGTAAAAACGAATACCATATAGCTATCAGCGCTATTAAAATTACGAATAACTAGCTTATTTAGCTACTTATTTAACAACATACTAGGATGTATAAACGCCTTATGATCCCAGCTAAAAAGCTATTAAATACCCTTAGCGAACATTGGGGGGTGCTAGAGCTATTATTTAAACGTTTTAAAATGGCNGACTTTAGTATTAAAGATTTGCAAAATGCCATTAAACAAAAACAACCTACATGGCATAACGAGCGTATTTATAAAGAAACNAATCGCTTGTTAAATCAAGATATTATAATTCCTTTAGCGAAATCTTCGCAGCTTGAAATAAACCGTGCCATTGCCGACTTTGCTACATTTTTACTGCAAGAAGAACATTTAGGTTTAGCACAAGAAATTAGCGTATTAGTAGAGGATTTAGCCCGCCTTGGCGATCGCTTAGCTAACGCGGGCGAAGTGGAAGACTTTGACGACTTACGCCGTTTTAGCCGTATTATGGATGATCGGGTGCGCAAAATAATGAAACTGTACGCACACAACGAAAACGCCATTTTAAATATTGTTGAGCAAGCTAAATCTAATAACGCGGTGCAATCGCTGCAAAAGCGTTATAAAGCGGTAATAGAAGCGTTTGACGAATACATAGAGCCAATGCTAGAAATGGTTGATATTCGAGGCGATTTTCATGCCTGCTTTAATCTTATAGAGCAGCAAATTAGTACGCAAATAGAGCGTATTGAGCAATCGGGTAAAGCATATACCGACAAACGCATGCTAGAGCAATTACGTACCCGTATTCTCGAAATGCATTTAATCGGCCGCGAAAGCCTGCGTAAAAGTGCCGACATGCTTATGCCACTGCGTGAAGAACTACGCCGTAATAACTTAATTACCCGCCAAGCTGCAAGAGTGCTTGGGTTAGTGCGTAAAAATGGCGTAGACAACATGCTAACTGCGGTGCAACCGCATTTTGTGAGCGACGCACAGCGTTACTCGCTGGGGCAACAACGCCATATAGTTGCCTATATGGCAAGTTTGGTTGAGTTTGAGCATCAAGAATATCAATTGCCTGATCAGCAAGATGTACCGCCTTTTCAAACGCCTAATATTCCCGATTACAACGATGTTAAAAGCAGCTTTGCAAAACGCTTCAATACAAAACGTAAAAAGCCGCAACCATTGCTGCAATTTTTAGACGAAAGTTACCCCGATTTAGATGCCGAAGAAATGCTGTTTTTGTATCAAAAATTAGTAAGTGACAACGAGCTTGAAAAAAGCCAAAGCGATGAAAAAGCGCGCTTTAAAATTGCCGGTCAGTATTTTTCTCTTTATCCCTATAATTCACAGCCGCAAACACCTAGTAAGGCAGATGAGTAATCACCATGACACAAATAAACTTAAACGAGCTTACCCACTTACAAGCAATTAATAAAAAATTAGTGGCGGGTTATCATATTTGCGAACAAGACAACCTAATGTGGCAAGAGCTGGATCAAAACATAGACGCGTACAGCGCGCTATTTAGCGCCCTAGGTAATGAGCTAAAACACGACAGCCGTGGCTTTTATTACTTTAGCAGCGACGAAAGCACACCCAATATGGGCAAAATATCCCGTGCTATTGCGCTCACTATTTATATTTTAATTGAGCACTACGCCAACACCGGCAAAGACCCAATGCGCGCCTTGTTCGACGAAGTAAACGATTTAGAGTTAATGCAAACCTTAGTGCAAATTAACAAACACTTGTTTGATCAACTAGAGATATTTTCGGGTTCAGATCTGCGCAAAGACGTGTACCTGCGCATGGTACGCTTAGGTTTGGCACGCGAAGTAGAAGCAGGCTTTATGCTGCAAGCCCCTATCCATCGCTATATAGATGCCTTAATGGAAGTAAACGAAGAAACCTACCTAACAGAGGACGAGCAATGAAAAATTTATACGGACTAAGTAAACTCGCCCTACTCAATACCGCAGGTTACGCAAAGTGTGTGATCCCGCTGGATAAAAGCAGCTCTATTTGCGCGCCCAACAATACGGGTAAAAGCTCAGTAATAAATGCCCTGCAATTTCCGCTTATTAACGATTTACGCCTAACCGAATGGGATGGCCACGATTTAGACGAAACCCGAAAGTTTTATTTTTCGTCAGATCAATCCTACATTTTGCTTGAAGCAAATTTGCCCCATGGCTCAGTAGTGATTGGTGTAGCGGGTTTGGGGAAAATTGCCGGTTATGCGCATCAATATTTTTGCTACCAAGGCAAGCTTGATTTAGAGCAGTACACCCAAGGTAAAACCATTATTAAATACACTAAGCTGTTCAGCCATTTAAAACAGCTTGGTTACAACCCCATAGAGCTAAAAGCGCAAGAACTAAACGCCCTACTCACCGGCGGCGCAACCCCGTTTGACGACGAGATCAACTTAAAAATGATCCCGCTTAATAACGTTCAAGATTCGACTATTTATAAAGAAATATTTCGCCGTATTCTTAACTTACATAAACTCGGTGCCGCCGATGTAAAACGATTTATGCTACGTGTATTTGAGCGCCACATGTCTAACTCTAAGGTCGACTTTTATGAAGTGTGGCGTCGCTCGTTCGATAAAGTAAACCGCAGTAAACGTGAATTGCACGCCCTTGAATCGATGCAAGAGCCCATAGCGGCGCTTGAGTCGATGCTAGAGAACCAAACCGTTCTAAAAGGTAAATTAGCGGCTTATGCTCCAAAAATTGACCAAGCACTGATTGATTTTGACAACTACCAAGAGTCGCAACTAGAAGAGCTAGCAATAGCACTTGAAAACATAGAACACGAAAAACACGAGTTTGAACAAAAGCAAAGTTTGTACGTACAGCAGTCGCGCGATATAGAGCGCAGGCAAACGCAAATAGAGCAATGGTTTTTAGATTTTAACGCACTTAAAAACGAATTTGAACTGGTTAACAAAGCCACGCTTAAAACGAGCCTTACCCAGTTAAAGCAAGACTACGAGTCGCTTTCACACTCTATTACCAGCGCACAAGGGCAAAGCCTGCATACACTTGACTACCGTATTACCGAAACCCAAAAACAAATTAAGAGCTTAAAGCTACAACTTAAAAACTTGGAGTTTAATTTATTTACCCGCATGCGCGAAGAGCTGTCGTTAAAAGAAGTGGAAGAAATTTCGCGCATTTTAAACCCCGACATGCTCTCGTTTGCAACCACCAGCAATGGCGGCATAAGCATTGATGACGAAGACGCATTTAGTGCGTTTTTATCGCACTTAAGCGAAAACGTAAAAGGCGGCGTGCTTAGCTTACCTGGCGCGAGTATTAAGCTTAAAAAGCTCTCCCCTGTACAAATGCAAAGCGGCGAAAATAAAGAGCAGCTAACCGCTCAATTAAGTGCCCTTGAGCATGCTTTAAAAGAGTTTAAGCAACAGCGCGATGTAGCTGCAAATGTGGCCGATAAGCAAAAAGAAAAAGACACCTTGTACGATGAACTAATGAGCGCCGAGGCCGCCCTTAAACGTTTAGAGCAGTTTGACACTATGCTGCAATCGGCTGAAGCACAAACCATGCTAAAAGAGCAGTTGTTAGCTGAGCGCGATCAGGTTGACGACTACCTACAAGACATTCAAAAAAATAGCGGCTCAATTAGCGACAGACGCTCAATTATTAAATCAAAACAGGCGCAAATTAATCGCCAATCAGATCGTCTGCGCCAAGTGAAAAGCGAACGAATTGATCACACGCTTGATTTATACAGCGGCAAAGTTACCCCTTACATGATAGAGGTAACAATAGACTTTGATAATTTAAGCGACCTAGTGCACCACTTTAATAAAGACTGCCAAGAGCTGCGTAACTTTGAGATAAACGTACGCAATACCTATTTGCATATTTATAATGCCGGTATTACCAAGTTTGATAACGAAAACGATGAGTTTAGTAAGTATCAAAAACTCATTAGTGCGTTTCATAACATTGATAACGAACGCGATGCCGTTGAGCGTCAAGGCCGTGTGGCCCTAACAGAAGTAGCCGCAACCATTAAAGGCCTACGCGAAGATTTAGACCGCCTGCGCCGCGAAATGAACAGCTTTAATAAAGGCATTAGCCAGCATCGTATTTCGAACCTGCAAGCATTTAAAATTAATGTAATACCGCGCAAAATGTTAGTTGATAGTATAGATACTATAATTAGTACCTCGCATCAGTTTGAGCAAGGGGACACGCTGGATTTACTCAGCCAAGAACCGTATAGCGAAAGCGCAGTAAACGAGGCGAAAGATCATTTAATTAAGCTCGCCTCCGACAAAGCTGGCCTTACCCTCACGGATTTATTTGATATTCGTTTTGAAGTAGTCAATCGCGCAGGCGATACCGAACACTTTGACAAAATAGACTCGGCGGGTTCAAACGGTACGCGAATAACTATTAAGTTATTATGTGGTATGTTGTTTATTCGCTATTTGTTAAGCTCACAAGAACAAAACTTATACCGTATACCTATATACATAGATGAAGCCGCCGACATTGATCCGCAAAATCAAAAGGCAATTATTGAAACCGCGCTTAGCTTTGGCTTCGTCCCTATATTTGCCTCAGTTAAACCGCAAACAAGCTGCGATTATATTGTGCCAATTCGCTCAGTTAAAGACGGTGCACAAAACTGGGTAGACGAAAAAGACTGGATAGAAGTTGAACATTAAGTAATTAATCAATGGTTCAGCTATAACAGCTAAACTGTTGTTAAGCGCTTAAATATCACACTGCCTAACAATGTGTGTTATTTTATAAAAAAGATTAGGAGTAAACTGTATGAAAAATATTTTTATTGTAGCCGCACTTGCGTTTTTAACTGCTTGTACGCAAACCGCAGATTGGGATTACGACAAGTCAGCAAACTTTGCTAACTATAAAACGTTTGCGTGGGTAGAAAATGCAGATTTAACAAAAGACACCAATAATTATCAAATTAATGCGTTAATGGAAAAACGTGTACGCAGCGCAATAAGCAGTGAGCTTAATCAAAAAATGGGCATGAGCTTAGCCGATCCTGCTCAAGCAGACGTGCTGGTAAACTACCATGCATCGGTAGATAAAGAGCTAGACGTAAGTTCTTTTAATATTGGCTACGGCGCTCGTTGGAGCTCGTGGGGTTTAGGGTATCAAAACGATATATCTGCTCGTGAATACGAAGTAGGTACTTTAGTTATTGATATTATTGACCGTGAATCAAACCAGTTAGTATGGCGCGGCGCTGAAGATGGTCGATTAAAGAAAAACCAATCTCCTGAGCAACGTGAACTGTCGGTTAGAAAAACAGTCGCTAAAATTTTAAATAACTTCCCGCCACAAAAGTAGCGGCAGGTTTTAAAGCACATAAAAAGCTCACAATTTGTGAGCTTTTTTGTGGCTGATTATTTTTTATTAAATCTTTTGTTGTAGCCACAGAGCTTACTGATGAGAGAAACAGTTGCTCTTAGCATAATTGATATAGCAGACTTTAACTTTATTTCGATTTATATTTATGTAATAACTCAGGTGGGATATGACAATAGTCATCGGGAAAATTAGTTAACCGGTCTTGGTGCTCTGCATCGCTGGGAACATAATTGGTTAGCAACTGAACTTGTACCACTATTTTATCTGCATCAGCGCGTTGATTTATATAGTCGTTTGCAATTGTTAAGTGACATTGCTGTTTACTATAAATAGCACTACGGTATTTTAAACCAACATCGTTACCCTGCTTATTAACACTGTAAGGGTCAATAATCTCAAAAAAGTATTCAATCAGTTTATAGAGTGTCACGGCTGTTATATCAAAGGTTACTTTCACGCACTCGGCATAACCGTCGTATTCACCTTGTGTATTATTATTTGTGCCATTAGCTCGCCCAGCCTCAGTGGTAACAACGCCGGGTAAGTACTTAATAAACTCTTGTACCCCCCAAAGGCAGCCTCCGGCAAAGTAAATACTTTCTAGATGCGAATTTTCGCTTGTTTGTACTGTGCTCATAAAATCAATTACCCTACTTTACGAATGATTATCAAATGCAATTTTTTAAGATTAATATACAATACCAAGCCAAATTACAATTATTTGACTACTTTATCACGCCTTAACAGGCGTGTTTCGGATTTAATTGTTAGCACAATTACATATACAAAAATGAGAAAAACATGAATCGTGCCCCGCGCCTTATATTACCCGTATTATTACCTACATTGCTATGCAGTGTTACTAGCTTTGCCTACGCTGAAGTGCAAACTAAAAATGCCACTGCAATAGAGCAAATAACGGTTGAAGCCTCCCCTACTGCAAATAAAGAACCCGTGGGCACTTTCGACTCACCGGTTTCTAATTTAGAGTATGATCCGCGTGTTGATGTGCAATCGCGTAATATGGCCGAAGCACAAGCAGATGTAACCATTCGTGGTGGTATTTTCGAAAATACTGGTTTTAGGGTTGGCAGCGCCACTTTGTTCGATCCGCAGTCGGGACATTATTTTGCCGAAATTCCTATAGCGCCGCAAATGCTACGCGGCCCAGCTATATTCACCGCAGCAGATAATGCACTTTATGGCGTTAACAGTTCAGTTGGTACAGTATCATTTGCTTGGAAGCCAATTAGTACAGGTGGTAGCGTATCACTTGGGGTTGGTAGCAATGATTTTAATTTACAAAGCCTGCATGCGGGCGTGAATATACCATTAGATGGTATTACCGATTGGCAGCTGGGTGTGGAAGGCGAGTTTTCTCACTCACAAAGTGATGGCTCTATTGATTATGGCGATCATGACTTTACCCGCGCCTCAAGCCGTGTTCAATTAGTGGGGCCAGACTCACAAACCGATCTATTTTTTGGCTCTCAAGAAAAGTTTTTTGGTTGGCCAAATTTGTATACTCCTTTTGGGGTTAACGAAACTGAAGATCTTAAAACTCAGCTATTTATGCTCAACCATAAGCAAAACTATAGCGCCGAGAGCTCGTTTGAAGTATCTACATATTATCGTAAACACGAGGATCACTATGTGTATTCTCGTGAAAACCCAATGTCGTTCGAAGCGTTTCATCAAACCGACGTTAAATCACTAGCACTTTCAGGGCGCCATGCGCACAGCACGTCTTTTGCTCTCAATTATTCTGCGCAATTTATTAATGATTCGATTGAATCGACCACGCTTGAAAATAATTTTACCACACGTAATTATTATAAAGTAAGTGTGCTGCCAGAGTACCAAATGGCACTTGAGAGCGATCAACACCTTACTATTCGCCTTGGTGCGGCTTTTGACGATACCAATCGTGACGATTCTGAAATTTCACTTATTGGTGATATAACTTTAAATACACAAAATAGTGACGGCACTGAGCGCACTGTTTATTTATCGTATGCACAGGCAAGCCAAGTAGCAGGCTATACCGCAATTGGCGGCAGTGACACTGGCGGTTTGTTTAGAAGTAACTATAACCTTGAGCGCGAAAGTACTAAAAACCTTGAGCTGGGTTTATTATTAGAGCGACAAAGTTGGCGTTTTAATTCTGCTGTTTTTTATCGTCAAGATGATAACTTAACCGATTGGACTTATAGTTTTGATGCCACTTCTGCCCGCTTTGCCAATCCGGTAGATATTAATACCTCGGGGGTTGAGTTTCTTGCAACTAAGCATTTTGATAACGCAGAAATTATTGCCAGTTATAGCTTTTTAAAAAAATCAGAGAATTATGGCGCAGCCGATATAGATGCCAGCTTTTACGCATTAAACTACCCAGACCATAGGCTAACCCTTGCGGCTATTTGGAACCCAACAGATATTTTAGAGTTTCGTATAGATAACGAGTGGCGCAAACAACATGAAAATACGCTGCGCAGTGGCGATGATGATGCGTTATTTACTCATTTAACCTTAAAAATAATGCCGCCGCAGATTAAAAACTTATTTATTACATTGGCCGCAGATAACCTGTGGAATGAATCGTTTCAAGAGATCCCGGGCACTCCTGGACGGGGCGAGCAATATACGCTAAGCGCAACGTATAGTTGGTAGCGCACTACACAAGCAAGCTTATTATTTACCAGGTGGTTGTAGATGATAGGCTTGCTCAGGTCAACTCCTCAAGCTCAGTAATAAGCGCTAAAGCCTGCGCATTAGTTGTACCGCATACATCTAATGTGGCGCTAAAATCGCTGCATACTTTTGGCCGACTGGCGTCGCCAAATAACTTACATAAATTACGCTCATCTAGCTGAATACAGCGCTCTCCGGCCTTTTTACCGTTTGGCATTCCTGGTATGGGCGAGCTAATACTTGGCGCAATACAACATGCCCCACAGCCTAACCGACACGCCATAGGCTGTGTTTTCATAATAACCTCTGTTTAAATGCATTTGCTTATTAGTAATCTAGTTGATGCTACACACACGATATTAACGCTTAGCGTTTTGTAAAATTAAAGTCCAGCCTAGCTCACTAAAACATTGATTTTTTAACGGGCTAATATTTTAACACGAATTACGATAAATAATGGCGCTACTCATTTAATTAAAACTTTGCAGCAACCCGTTACATCAAACAATTAAGGCACATACTAATAACACAACACACTTAGTGACATAGCAGCGACTATGTTATTATATTGGCTAATTATTTCGTTAAAAACTTCATTATTATATTGCCCATGCCAAATATTGCTACTTGCTTTACGCCATTTTCAGCGCCTGTAAATCACATGGCGCTACCAGATAAATTTACTTTTCCTTTTTACTATGAGCCTAAAGCAATTGCTGTAGCAGCAACCGAGCAGTTGCAACAACAGCTCGAAACACAGTTAGAGTACTTGGCAAACCCAGCTAATAATGAAGAGTCGGGTAAAATGTTTGGCGTACTAGTGGTGCAAAATAATCAGCAACAGCTTGGTTATTTAGCCGCTTACTCGGGGCAACTTGAGGGCGTAAGCAGTAAAATTAACTTTGTACCTGCCGTGGCCGATATGCAGCTACACGATGCTGAGTATTTAGCACAAAGCAGCATTATTAATAATATTAACGCCCAAATTGAGCAGCTAGAAAATAGTGAGCAATTTAGCACTCTTAATAACGCATTTAACCAAGCCAATGCCACTTATCAGCAGCAGTTAGAAGCGCAGCAAGCGTTAATGCAAGTTAGCCGCCGAATGCGTAAACAACAACGCACTGATGCAAGCACTCAGTTATCCCCAACTGACTTTGAGCAGCTAAAAATTCAGTTAGCTGGGCAAAGTATTGTCGAAAAAAAGCAACTGCAAGCACTAAAGCAGCAATGGCAAAGTAAACTCGACACCCTGCAGCAAGCTCTAAATAATATTACTGATGAAATTGCACACTTAAAAAAACGTCGTAAAACACTTTCTAAAAGCTTACAAAAAAAGCTGTTTGCGCAATACCAATTTTTAAATGCTAATAACGAAACTAAAGATCTAAACGCTATTTTTGCACCCTTGCCTGAGCATACGCCACCAGCAGGCGCAGGAGATTGCGCCGCGCCTAAGTTATTGCAATATGCGTATCAACATAATTTAAAACCTTTAGCTTTAGCAGAATTTTGGTGGGGCGCTGCGCCTAAATCAGCTATTAGGCATCATAAACATTACTACCCGTCTTGTTATAGTAAATGCCAACCTATTTTAGGGCATATGCTCAAAGGCTTACATGTAGAAGAAAATCCATTATTGATCAACCCTGCTATTGGTAAAGATTTAACTATTATTTACCAAGATCACGATATATTAGTGATCAATAAACCTGCTGAATTTTTGTCCGTTCCTGGGGTTAATATTGAAGACTCGGTTTATTTGCGCATTAAAACACAATTTCCACACGCTACCGGCCCGCTCATTGTGCATCGCTTAGATATGTCAACGTCAGGGTTATTAATTATTGCACTCAATAAAAGAGCGCATAAAGCCCTGCAAAAACAGTTTATAGAGCGTACCATAGAAAAACGTTACGTTGCTTTAGTTGCCGGAAATGTAGTTCAAAACAGTGGTACAATTGATTTACCTCTGCGCTTAGATTTTGATGACAAACCGCGCCAATTAGTGTGTTATCAACACGGTAAAGCATCCCTTACTACTTGGCAGGTGTTAGAGCGAAAAGATAATATTACCCGCTTGCACCTTTACCCTAAAACGGGGCGTACGCACCAGCTAAGAGTACATTGCGCGCATAAGTTAGGCTTAAATATGCCCATAGTTGGTGATGATCACTACGGTGAAAAAGCCAATAGATTACATTTACATGCCGAGTACTTATCGTTTTGCCACCCGATTTATCATCAGCAGTTAGAGTTTGAAGTAGCGCCCGACTTTTAAAAATGGTCGAGCCTAGGCCCATTGACTTCTTATTGTTTAAATTTGCTCTCAGGGTGTTTTGTTTAAACGCCTTGGGAGAATACCTGCAGCGTAATTTCTTTCACCACAGGTGCTACCGATAAAACCAGTAACGCCGACATAGTATAATTAAAGTAGCGTCTATAACGTTCAGACTTTAATACTTGCTTTAATAATGTACCAAAAAACAACCATACTCCTGCACACGGAAAAGCAACCAACAAAAACGTCAGCGCTAATGTAAAACTTTGCCCGTAATAACCTGCGCCAACGGTTGTAAACGCCGCAATAGCACCAGTGGCTACAACCCATGCTTTACCATTTACCCACTGAAATAGTGCTCCTTTTATAAAAGTAAGCGGCTTGGTTTGACTGTTTGTTGAGTTTACACTGCCAGATTTAGCAATGAGCCATGCTAAATACAGCAAGTACAGTGTTCCTAAGCACTTAATAATTAAATGCAAATTAGGGAACAACGCAAATAATTGCCCAAAGCCTAAGCCTATCAGTAGTATCATTAAGGCAAAACCAATACAGATCCCCGTAAGTAAAGGTAGGCTTTTTCGCACGCCAAAATTTACCCCTGAGGTCATAAGCATGATGTTATTTGGCCCAGGAGTGACCGAAGCTGATACAGCAAAAAATACGGTTGCAACTAAATAATCCATAAGCACACCTTATTAAAAGTCCTTTATTTAAATTTAACTGCCCGACTTAATATTTACCACCTTAAGCTAAAGCCTTATATTTATACCCTACACTTAAAATTATCAAGCGTAAATAAATGGCTAGTCCAATACACTTTTATCAATAATACCTTTGGCAATTAACTGTTTTATAATTGTGCGGCATTTTTCACGGCACACATCGCGCAGTAAACGCACCGCGGGAGTAATTGACTGCCTGCTTGGGCAAATAAGCCATAACTCACCGCTAACATGTTGATAATTTGGCATCACCGTAACCACCCTATCGGCCAGTAAATCATCTGCTATATCGAGCGCTGACTTAACCGCCAGCCCCTTACCGGCAACGCACCAGCGTCTAACTAAATCGCCATCGTTAGAGGCACGCTTACCTTGCATTTTAACTTTAAACTTACTTTGCCCGTCGGTAAATTCCCAGCTGTTATTTATAATGTCTTGTAGTTGATAAAACATGCCCTGATGACGATTCAATTCGTCTGGGTGATTGGGGCTACCATGTGCTATTAAGTATTCTTTAGTGGCGCAAAGGAGCCGTGGTACGTTACAAATTTTAAAACCATACATATTAGTATCGCTTGGAGATCCATAACGCAGCGCTATATCGACCGAATCACGATAAAAATCAACGTTACTGTCGCTTATATGCGTTCTTAAACTGAGTTTAGGATAATTATCCATAAGCTCATCAATCCAGGGGATCACTAAATTACGCCCAAAATCTGATGACAGTGCAACGCGCAGCTCTCCCTCAATTTCATCATGTTCGCCTTTGAGGTTTTGTTTTGCTTGCTCTAGCACTGCAAGTGCTTGCTCACACTGAGGAATGTAACGCTCACCCGCTGCCGAAAGGCGTAAGTGGCGTGTTGTTCTTATAAACAGCTCACTGCCAAGGGCTAACTCTACACGTTTAATGGCAGCACTCGCGGTTGCGGTGCGCATATCGCATTTTGCTGCGGCTAAAGTAATGCTTCTAAATTCTGCAACTTTTAAAATAAGTTTAAGATCGTCTATCTGCATATTATCTATTTTTATTTGATAATGTTTCAATTATTATGCTGTTTATTTTTCACAAAGCAAAGCGTATATTAGCTGCCATTCGCACTAAGCACTTATTACTCTAACCAATCGTTAATTTTTATCTGTTAAGTATGATTGTTTTAAAGTTAAATTTACCCGGAGAAAACCATGACTCACCCTATTATTAGCGATTTAGAAAAACGCCACACGGCCAAACATTATGATGCAGCTAAACGTATTAGCGATCACGACCTTAACGTAATTTATGAAGCTATGCGTTTATCGCCTTCATCAATTAACTCGCAACCGTGGAAGTTTATTGTTATTGAGTCTGATCAAGCTAAGCAACGTTTTCATGACAGCTTTGCAAATATGTTTCAGTTTAATCAAAAGCACGCAAAAACAGCATCGCATATTGTGCTTTTTGCTCACAAAACTAACTATACCCGTGATGATTACGCACACGTTATAGACACAGATATTAAAAATGGTCGCACGCAAAGCGAAAACCGTGAACAAGCTTTTGGCGCGTTTGCGTTTGTAGATATGAATACCGATGAGCAAGGCAATAATGCAACTTGGACTAAAGCGCAAACTTACATTGCACTTGGTAATACCATGCACGCAGCAGCTCGTTTAGGCATTGACTCAACCCCAATGGAAGGCGTAGATGCGCAGTTACTTGGTGAAATTTTTGCGAAAGAATTAGATGGTTACGTATGTGATGTCGCATTAGCGCTGGGCTATCACGATAGCGCTGAGGACTATAATGCTAAGTTACCTAAATCGCGTTTAGACGCTGAGCAAGTAATTCAGGTTTTATAATCGCGTTTATCGCCCGTTTTTAATAATTTAAACCCCTGTTTAATTAAATTAAACAGGGGTTTTTTATTGCAGTTAACTTACTTTTTGTTGTGCAATTTGAATGTACTGCACTAAATCCTCTATCGATACCACTGGCATATTATGCTTATTTGCATAACCGCTCACCTCAGGTAAACGCGCCATTGAGCCATCGGGGTTAGTTAGCTCGCAAATAACGCCAAACGGCTTTAAACCCGCAAGTTGCATTAAATCTACAGATGCTTCGGTATGACCACGGCGTACCTGTACTCCACCCGTTTTAGCTTTTAAGCCAAATACATGCCCTGGGCGCGATAAATCCTCAGGTTTAGCATTGTCGGCTGTGGCGGCTTTAATCGTTGTAACTCTATCGGCTGCAGAAACGCCTGTAGTTACGCCCTCTTTGGCCTCAATGGTTATGGTGTAAGCGGTATTGTTTTGACTGGTGTTATGAGTAACCATTTGCGGTAGGTCGAGCTGTTTTATGCGCTCCTCCCCCATGCATAAACACACAATGCCGCTGCCTTCGCGGATCATCTCAGCCATTTGGGCGGTGGTTAAATGCTCGGCTGAAAATACAAAGTCACCTTCGTTTTCACGGTTTTCGTCATCAACAACCAATACGCCTTGGCCTTGCTGTAGTGCGGTAATGGCATTTTCGACGCGCGTTAACGGCTCGCCAAATTGAGTAAGTAGAGACTGAATCATCATTATATTCCTGATTAAAAATAAATAGATTCAGGACACTGAAAGGATCGATAAAATAAACTCTAAAAGCATTAAAGTATAAGTACCAACAATAACTTAAATTAAAAAACATAAATAGCACACAGCCAAAAGCCACGCACTATTAACGCTATATTTAAGCCATATTCTCTTTCATCCGGACTGTAACCGTCGGCTCTGGCATCTCACCAGATCTGCTGACCTTTGATATTATATAAAACAACAAAGCGCTCGCGGGCTTATTTAAACACTACAAATGTAATTAAAATAGTAATTAAACATACCGCCGGTGGGGAATTTCGCCCCGCCCTGAGAATGTACTTAAATAACGAATTATAAAAGCCAGCTTATTATACCCCTGTATCGGCACGTTATTCAAAGCCAATTAAGAGAGCGACGTATTTAATGATGCTTTTATTACTCTGCCTTCGTTTATATCGGCAATTAATGTGCAAGTAGCACCGTTAATTAAATTTAAGTTAGGTGCAATATGGCCTATATCTGCATCTATAATAACCGGAAACATACAGCCCCCAAGCGCTACATTTAATGCGTGGCGATAGTCAAATTCGGGGTTTTTGCCTTGTGTAATTTCACTGCGGCCGATAATTATGCCGTTAATGTCGTCAAATATACCGGCTAGTTTTAACGACAGTAAAAATCGCGCTACAGTAGTGGGGGTTAACTCTGAATTTTCTAAGTATAAAATTAGCCCTTCGGGCGCGCTGTGCTTTTTAAATTCATGCAGGTCTAAAAATGGTGAATCGAGTAATAAACCCACGGTATCTAGGCAGCCTCCAAATAAACGCCCCGACATTTCGATAGTACGCTGATCAAAGTAATTTAAGCATTGCCACTGAGTCGTCTCGGTATAATTAAATAAGGCTTCTGGGTGCTGTGCATAATCGGGGGCTACTTTTTGATAATGTGTTGATGGTGCCTGTGTAAACTCACTATTTGCTGCATAACTTAGGGTTTCAAATATTTGTAAGCAATACGGGCTTTTTTCGTTTGGGTGCAATTGCATTAAATTGGCACAATGCAGCGTTGCCCATTGGCATTTAGCAGTGAGTGCACAGGCCACAGTACTCACATCTGAAAACCCCACAAGCCATTTGGGTTTAGCCTGTTTAATAGCATTAAAATCAAGTTGCGGCAGTATTTCCATCGCAAGTTCGCCACCAAAGGGAGGCATAATTGCATCAATACTATCGTCAACTAAAAAGCCCATTAACTGCTCTGCATGGGCTTTGGTAGCTAATTCTGCTGTTGCTTCGCTGCGCCGTAAAAACGCCCCCTCAATTACTTCATAGCCACGCTGTTTTAAACCGTTTATTACACTCTCTAAACGAGCATGATATTTAGCCGCGATCCCTTCTGAAAGCGAACACACCGCAATTTTAGAACCTACTTTTAAAGGTGCCGGGTAAAGTATATTAGCCATTATTTATCCTTATTTGAGAGGACGTTAAACCGTATTGCTCCATATCAGCATAGATCAAATTGATGGCAGATGAATAACCTAAAGAAATTTTAGTTAAAAGTAATTGGTAGAGGGGGAAATGTGCAAGAATAAATTCAAACTAAGTTTTGCGCTAATTACTGAGTGTTAAGTGATTAGCGCAAAACATATAAACCTAAAACTTTTGATTTAACCAATTTCTAAAAAATAGTTAACTACGGTAAAGTAAATCCACATCCCCGATATATCAACAATTGATGCCAATACAGGGCTCACTAATACCGCGGGGTCTAGCTTAAGTGCCCGCGCTAAAATAGGTAATAACCCCCCTAGCGTAGTAGAAATAGTTACCTGAATAAACAATGCCACTGCGATGGCCATCGCAATTATATTTAAATCGAACCCACCGGCAGATTTAACATCGCTAAAAAATAAGATGCGAATAACCATTACGCCCGCCACCGCTAACGCAAGACACACTGCAATTTGGCTTTCTTTAAGAAACACAGCAAACCATTGTCTTTTTTTCAGCTCGCCTGTTGCTAACGCCCGTATTACCAAAGTAGCCGCTTGTGAGCCTGTGTTACCGCCCGCAGCCGCAATAACCGGCATGTACACTGCCAACAATACTAACTGGCTTAATGTGTCTTCGTATTGAGTAATAATTAACCCAGACACTATACCTAATAACGCTAATACTATGATCCAGCCAATACGCTGCTGCACATGCCCCAGTGCCGAGGTATTTAAATAACTTTGCGCTGTTTCAACTTCTGAGTGAATAAAACCCAACTGATGCGCATAGTGTCGAGCGAGTTTGTCGTAACCGTCTTTTTCTAAACGACTTATTAAGTCTTGTACATAAGTAATTGAACAGTGCTGTAAAATAGCAACCGCTTCTTCAACATCCATTATTGTTAATAAGTGCACTTGTTTATTATAGCTGTGCGCTAAAAACACTTTTCTAGCCGCCCCTATTTCTGCTTGAGAAAAGTGTGGGTTATTTTCTACGTAGTTTTTGCTCATTACCGTCATGGCGAATCTCCCGATTGGCTAATGCTAGGCTAATTGTATTTTATTTAAATTAATAACATGGCGTTCAAACAGTTAAAACTACTGCTTAGCTAATAGCCATTAATTAGGAGTAAAACACATTAGCATAAGGTAACGACCATCAAATAATGAAACTATATGACTGATTAAAATACCAGCGTACTAGTAACTATAATCAGCACTTTAATAAGGCTAATTTCATTATTTATATCTAGGTGTCTGAGAGAAGAAAAATAGGAAAGAATAAAATTACTCTACCGCTTAGGTAGATTTATAGAAGATAAATACCAATACGGGTTATTTTTCTGCCCTCAATCTAGAGGGATGGTCGGTATCGTTCATAAATATCTCCGAGTAAACTGCTTAATTTGCAGCCTGTATATGGTAACAAAGTAAAATTTTTAAGGCCAATTTATAAGGGCTGTTTTAACACTTTTAAACACTTTAAAACAAAAAAGCCAGTGTATTAATACACTGGCTTTTATTTATACGTAAAGTGAGTTATTAAATATACTCAACCTCGATGATTTCGTATTCAACGGTGCCTTTAGGGGTTTCAATGTTCACAGCATCATCTGCTTGCTTACCAATTAAACCTCGTGCGATCGGTGAATTAACCGAAATACGATTATCTTTAATACTTGCTTCGTCATCACCAACAATCTGGTATTTAACTTCAACATCAGTTTCAACGTTGACAATAGTAACTGTTGTACCAAAAATAACTTTGCCGGTATTAGGCATTTTAGTTACATCAATTATTTGTACATTTGAAAGCTTAGCTTCAATTTCTTGAATTCGGCCTTCACAAAAACCCTGTTGCTCACGCGCAGCGTGATACTCAGCATTCTCTTTTAAGTCACCATGCTCTCGTGCAACTGCAATATCGCTGACGATTTTAGGACGGGTAACTGTTTTTAATTCGGTAAGTTCTTTGCGCAGTAAATCTGCACCACGAACTGTCATCGGAATTGTTTGCATACTTTTTCTCACTTAATCCCAAGGCCGCAATTTAACGGCCTTGGCACATTTCCTTAGTTCAATCGCAGGTGTAGTTCTTGAACTGACGTCACCTTCCCACGGTCATCTGCTTGGTTTGCTGTACAGTTTGCAAACGCCGCATTTAAGGTCGTAGTATAGTTGGTTTTGTGCTGTAAAGCACCACGACGTAACACCTTCGAATCTTCAATCGCTTGGCGACCTTCTGTGGTATTAACAATATAGCTATACTCGCCACTTTTGATTCTATCAAGAATGTGCGGGCGCCCTTCAAATACTTTATTTACACGGCGAACCGCAATGTCAGCATTTTCAAGTGCAGCAGCTGTACCACCTGTTGCATCTATTTCAAAACCAAGGTCTGTCATGATTTTAGCTAGTTCAACAATACGTGGCTTATCGCTATCACGCACGGATAATAGCGCGCGACCACCGCGTGGTAAAGTATTGCTTGCACCTAATTGTGCTTTTGCAAACGCTTCGGCGAAAGTATCACCAACACCCATCACTTCACCGGTTGAACGCATCTCAGGGCCACGGATTGGATCCACACCTTGAAACTTAGCAAATGGTAAAACAACTTCTTTTACGCTGTAATATGGAGGAATAACTTCTTTAGTTATACCTTGGCTTGCCAAAGACTGACCCGCCATACAACGTGCAGCTACTTTTGCAAGTGCAACACCGGTTGCTTTTGATACAAACGGTACAGTTCGTGCAGCACGTGGGTTAACTTCAATTAAATACACTAAGCCATCTTTAACAGCAAACTGAGTATTCATTAAACCAACCACACCAAGCTCAAGTGCCATATCAGTAACTTGCTTGCGCATTACATCTTGTACTTCTTGCGATAGCGTATGAGCAGGTAATGAACACGCTGAGTCACCTGAGTGAACACCCGCTTGCTCTATGTGCTCCATGATGCCGCCAATAATTACTTGCTCGCCGTCGCAAATTGCGTCAACGTCAACTTCAATCGCGTTATCTAAAAAGCGGTCTAATAATACTGGTGCTTCGTTTGAGGCTTGTACTGCTTCGGTCATGTAGCGACGTAAGTCTTGCTCGTCGTATACAATTTCCATGGCGCGACCACCTAGTACATACGATGGACGTACTACTAATGGAAAGCCAATTTCAACTGATTTTAAAATTGCTTCTTCAGTTGATGTTACCGTAGCGTTTTCTGGTTGCAGTAGATTTAAACGCTCAACTAATTGTTGAAAACGTTCGCGGTCTTCTGCACGGTCGATTGCATCTGGCGATGTACCAATCACAGGCACGCCATTCGCTTCAAGTTCACGCGCTAATTTAAGCGGTGTTTGACCACCGTACTGCACAATGACACCCACTGGCTTTTCAACACGTACAATTTCTAGCACGTCTTCAAGGGTAATTGGTTCAAAGTATAAACGATCTGAGGTGTCGTAATCGGTAGATACCGTTTCAGGGTTACAGTTAACCATAATGGTTTCATAACCATCTTCACGCAGTGCAAGCGAGGCGTGTACACAACAGTAATCAAACTCAATGCCTTGACCAATACGGTTAGGACCGCCACCAATCACCATGATTTTGTCACGGGTTGTTGGATTAGCTTCGCACTCTTCATCGTAAGTTGAGTACATGTAGGCTGTGTCTGAGCTAAACTCTGCAGCACAGGTATCAACACGCTTGTATACTGGTAATATATTGAGCAAATGACGCTTTTTACGAATTTCAGCTTCTGATACGCCAGCAATTTCTGCAATACGTGGGTCAGCAAAGCCTTTACGCTTTAACTTGCGTAGGAAGTCGGCATTTAAACCAGCCATGCCTACGTCGCTAATTTTTGCTTCGTCTTTTAAAATGTCTTCTATTTGTACTAAGAACCAGCGGTTAACTTTTGTTAGCTCGTAAACATCCTCAACGCTCATACCATGGCGCATTGCATCGGCAATATACCAAATACGCTCTGCACCTGGCTCGCGTAGTTCACGAATGATAATTTCTTTTGCTTTAGGGTCGTCAAGCGCCACAATTGGGTTAAAACCAGTTGCACCCACTTCAAGGCCACGTAATGCTTTTTGTAATGACTCTTGTTGGTTACGACCAATCGCCATTACTTCGCCTACTGATTTCATTTGCGTGGTTAAACGGTCGTTCGCACCGGCAAATTTTTCAAAGTTAAAGCGAGGTATTTTTGTAACTACATAGTCAATTGCCGGCTCAAACGACGCTGGTGTTTTACCGCCAGTAATATCATTTTGTAGCTCGTCAAGTGTGTAGCCTACAGCTAATTTTGCAGCAATTTTAGCAATTGGGAAACCCGTTGCTTTTGACGCTAATGCTGATGAGCGTGATACGCGTGGGTTCATCTCAATGATAACCATACGGCCATCTGCAGGATTAATACCAAACTGTACGTTAGAGCCACCGGTTTCAACACCAATTTCACGTAATACCGCCATAGAGGCGTTACGCATAATTTGGTATTCTTTGTCGGTTAATGTTTGCGCTGGTGCAACTGTGATCGAATCACCCGTGTGCACACCCATAGGGTCAAAGTTTTCAATGGTACAAACAATAATACAGTTGTCGTTTTTATCACGTACAACTTCTGTTTCGTATTCTTTCCAACCAATCAGTGATTCATCAATTAGCAATTCGTTCGTTGGCGATAAGTCTAAGCCACGCTCACAAATTTCTTCAAACTCTTCTAAGTTATACGCTACACCACCACCGGTGCCGCCCATAGTAAAAGAAGGCCTGATAATACACGGTAAGCCAATGCGAGTAATGATGTCTCTTGCTTCATCCATTGAATGAGCAATTTCAGCACGTGGGCATTCTAAACCAATGTTTTTCATTGCTGTATCGAAACGTTCGCGGTTTTCTGCTTTGTCGATTGCATCTGCTGTTGCGCCAATTAACTCAACGCCGTGCTTAGCCAATACGCCGTGCTTGTCTAATTCAAGCGCACAGTTTAATGCTGTTTGCCCACCCATAGTCGGTAGGATTGCATCTGGCTTTTCTTTTTCGATAATTTTTTCTACAACTTCCCAGTGAATTGGTTCGATGTACGTCGCATCTGCCATATCAGGGTCAGTCATAATTGTTGCTGGGTTTGAGTTAACTAATATAACTCGATAGCCTTCTTCTCTCAGTGCTTTACACGCTTGTGCACCAGAGTAGTCAAATTCACAAGCCTGACCAATAACAATTGGGCCTGCGCCTAAGATAAGAATGCTTTTTATGTCGGTACGTTTTGGCATTATTACTCCGGTTAAATTAGTGTTTACGCGCTTGCATCAAATCGATGAAGTGATCAAATAATGGGGCGGCATCGTGCGGGCCTGGGCTTGCTTCAGGGTGACCTTGGAAGCTAAACGCTGGCTTATCTGTACGATGAATACCTTGCAAAGTACCGTCAAATAACGATGTGTGCGTAGCACGCAGGTTATCAGGTAGCGTAGTTTCATCGGCAGCAAAACCATGGTTTTGTGCGGTGATCATCACTACATCACGTTCTAAATCTTTAACTGGGTGGTTGGCACCATGATGGCCAAACTTCATTTTGACTGTTTTAGCACCTGAGGCAAGCGCTAATAATTGATGGCCTAAACAAATACCAAAAATAGGGATTTCGGTTTCTAAAAGGGTTTTAATTGCATCAATGGCATAAGTACACGGTGCTGGATCGCCCGGGCCATTAGATAAAAAGATACCATCAGGGTTTAATGCTAGTACGTCAGCGGCAGAGGTTTGCGCTGGTACTACAGTCAATTTACAACCACGATCTACAAGCATACGTAAAATATTACGCTTAACACCGAAGTCGTAGGCAACAACATGAAACTTTTCATCAGCCGCGTTTAAGGTTTTAAAACCTTCGCCTAATGTCCAGCTTGATTCGCGCCACTCAAACATTTCCTTGGTTGAGACTACTTTTGCTAAATCCATACCTTTTAAGCCTGGGAAGGCTTGCGCGGCTTGAAGCGCTTTGTTTTCGTCTAATTCGTCACCGGCTATAATACACCCGTTTTGAGCGCCTTTATCACGCAAAATACGCGTTAGTTTTCTGGTGTCGATGTCCGCAATACCTAAAATATTACGTTGTTTTAAGTAATCATCTAACGATTGCTCGCTACGAAAATTACTTGCTAGCAGTGGCAAATCACGGATCACTAGGCCTTTGGCCCATATTTGATTCGCTTCTTCGTCTTCGCTATTAGTACCCGTATTACCTATATGTGGGTACGTCAAAGTTACGATTTGTTCCGCGTATGATGGGTCAGTCAAAATTTCTTGATAACCAGTCATAGACGTATTGAATACTACTTCACCTACTGACATGCCGTCAGCGCCGATTGCAGTACCGCGAAACACTGTGCCGTCTTCTAGGACTAACAGAGCGGATTTAGTCAAATTAACCTCCTAACAGTAAAAAACGAGGCTAAGCAAAATGCTTAACGCCCCGCCAATACCCAGGCGATTGTTAAAGCGAGTTTTTGTGGATAAAGTTATTTTATAAACAGTGTTAAATGACGCCGATAACGAGCTTTAAACCTTAATCATTTTTTCTTGCCTTAAAACGACTTTATTCCCACTGAACCCTGCTTTTTTCAAGCCACTTGGGTATAATTGGAAACACGCGATTATTAATTTTTGGCAAATTGGCTACATTTTACATTAAGTTTTCTTTTAGATCTAACGCTATTTAGTAAATTATAATAAATAACTGCTTGTACCTTTATTCAGACCCAAACAGCTGAAAGAACAAGTTAACTACTTCAAATCTAGCACATCTTGCATATCATAAAGTCCTGCGGGTTTATTTATTAACCAGCCTGCAGCTCTTATAGCACCTAATGCAAAGGTCATTCTTGAGCTTGCTTTATGGGTTAATTCGAGTCTTTCGCCCATTGTTGCGAAGTATGCGGTGTGTTCACCTACTATGTCGCCGCCTCTGAGCACCGAGTAACCAATTTCATTTTGCGACTTAGCCTGCTCAACTTTGCTGCGGTCGTATACGGCAACTTTGTCGTGATCCCAGCCTTTTGCATCTGCAATGGCTTCGCCAATGGCCAGCGCAGTACCCGACGGCGCATCTATTTTATGGCGATGATGCGCTTCAAAAATTTCAATATCCATATCATCGCCAAACTTTGTAGCTGCTGTTTGCACTAAATTAAGTAATACATTTACCCCCACACTATAATTGCGCGCAAATACAATAGGAATATGGTTTGCAGCCTCGTGTAGCAATGTCATATCGGCTTCGTTTAGCCCGGTGGTACCAATTACCATAGGGACACCTTGCTTAACCGCTGTTTGTAAATGTGTGCGCATGCCGGCTGGCAAAGTAAAATCAATTAATACATCAACATTCGTAATATTAGCTTCATCGCTAAAGGTTACTGTTTTATCTGCAGCACTGTTGAGTTGATTAACATTAATGCCTAATAACGGTGAACTACTGCGTACATAAGCGGCTGCAAGTTCACTATGCTCTTTTGTACTTGCTGCTTCTAATAAGGCTGAGCCCATTCTGCCGTTGGCACCAAAAACACCGATTTTATTTTTTGTCATTACCTTACCTAATATTTTAATTTGCAGCACCTTGTGGCTCGCGCGAAGATACTATTGGTCAATTAACACTATTTACTAGGCTAGATATTACCTAAATAGCATGTAATAGTCAGGTCACACTTTTAATTTAAGTAATAATACCAGTTTACTTTAGCCGTCTATACATTTAAACTTCTTTTCAGCGTCGATTTGGTCTTTGGCTTGCGGGCGCAGTGGTCTCCTAGTTTAAGTACAGTGGAGGATTCGCTAAACACAGCTAAAAGAGGAGTTTTTGGCTGTGATCTTTTTTCAATAATACGAGGAATATGATGCAGCCATCATTTAACAAAAATAAAGCAATACTTTCTTTGCTTCCCCTACTTACCTTTGTAGCGATATTTTTAGGCTCAGGCTTATATTTACAATCACAAGGGGTTGATTACGCTTTTTATCAATTACCTGCACCTGTTGCTATTTTACCCGCCATTATTCTGGCTTTCATTTTAAATAAAACCTCAATAAACCAAAGCGTCGAAACCTTTATTAAAGGCGTAGGTAATAACAACATAATTACCATGTGTTTAATTTACTTATTAGCGGGTGCGTTTTCTGCTGTTGCCGGTGCCACAGGTGGCGTTGATGCGGTTGTTAACGCTGGTTTGTCAATTATTCCACCTTCTTTATTGCTCCCTGGATTATTTTTAATTGCCGCCGTAATTTCCACCGCCATGGGTACTTCAATGGGAACTATTGGTGCCATTGGCCCTATAGCGTATGCAGTGTCGGTTAAAACCGGCATAGATCCAGCACTCATGGCCGGTACTATAGTATCGGGCGCGATGTTTGGTGATAACTTATCGATTATTTCAGATACCACTATTGCGGCCACCCGTACTCAGGGCTGTGAAATGAAAGATAAGTTTAAAGAAAACCTTAAAATAGCTATTCCGGCCGCCATTGTCACAATTGCGTTGTTGTTATATTTAACACCCGCTGCACAAGTTGTTGAAACCAAAGATTACGACATTTTATTAGTGTTGCCTTATGCCTTTATTTTAGTGCTTGCGGTAATGGGCTTTAACGTATTTGTAGTTTTGCTTAGCGGTATTGTTTTTGCTGCACTTATGGGCTTTACTGGTAGCTATGAAGGCGCCAGCTTTGTAAAAGATATTTATAAAGGCTTTACCGACATGCAAGAAATATTTTTGCTGTCGATGTTTATAGGTGGTCTTTCTGAGTTTATTCGCCTTAATGGTGGCCTGGATTACATAGCGCAAAAAATCCAAGCAATTACTAAAGTGATTGCTAAGTGGCATCGAAAAGTGGCTGACCAACTCGGTATAGCGGCGTTAGTAATGGCCAGCAATATGTGTATTGCTAATAATACCGTGTCTATTATTGTTACCGGCCCAATTGCTAAAAAACTTGCTGATGATGGTAATATTACTGGTAAACGCTCGGCTAGTTTGCTCGATATATTTGCCTGCGTAACGCAAGGGACACTGCCTTATGGCGCGCAAGCATTGCTACTTGGAGCTACATTTAAAATTAGCCCATGGGAAGTATCAACTTCTTCTTATTACTGTTTTATATTAGCTTTTAGTGCTATTGCGGTTATTTGTCTGCGCAGAAATAAAGCATAAATTAACGTTACTGTGTTGTAGCTTAGTGATTAAGCTACAACACAGTAATATAATAATTAACAAACCACTCCCCTTTGCTTATAATAGCGCTCCCGCGTGTTACACTAATTAGTATTATGAAACTAAAAAAATTACTTCCCGCTTTATGTTTAAGCACTTGCGCTTTATCTACCTCTGCTATTGCTGCTAACTGGAGCAGTACTGCTCTACACATTAATTATGGCGAGCAAACAAATCCATTCACAGAGCAAGAGTCAGATACCGCTGTGTATTCAATTCAGCACGCATCTGGTTATGATTACGGCGATAATTTTTTCTTTATTGATTACAGTAAAGACGACCTTGAAGACGGTTTTCAAGACCGTGATTTTTATGGCGAATGGTATTCAACCGTTAGCCTATCAGCTATTACCGGCCAACAGATTGGTTCAGGCGCGTTAATTGATGTTGGTTTAACCGCCGGTATTAACGTAGCAGGAGACGCCAAGGTAATGAAATATTTACCGGGTGTTAAATTAAGCTGGGATGTACCTGGTTTTAACTTTTTTCAGACATTGGTAACTGCCTACATTGATGACAGTGAAGGCGTAGCAAAAGGTGGTGCACCTATAGAAACTAATAGCTGGATGTTTGATGTTGCGTTTGATTACCCTTTTATGATCGGCACGCAAAAGTTTAATGTAAAGGGCCATGTTGAGTACATTGCTGAGCGTGAAAATGAATTTGGTCAAGATGTGCGTGCGTGGTTTTTAGCGCAGCCTATTATTACCTGGGATTTAGGCCATGCCCTTGAAATGAAAGAAAACACTCTGTTGCTAGGGATGGAATGGCAATATTGGCATAACAAATTTGGCACTAATGTTACAGAATCGGTACCACAACTTCATGTTGAGTGGACTTTTTAAGCTTTAACTAGGGTCTTATATGGACTCCCTAATAGCTCTTTACTCAATAAATAAAGATTAGCACTGAATATAAAAACCCTGTAAGTAAATTACTTACAGGGTTTTTATTTGTAGTTAAACTAAATTACAGCTTACATTGTGGGTTTTTACCCTGTGCTCTTGCTGTTTTTTGCTCACCTAAAGCTTGGCTCATTTGTGCTTGCAAGTCTTTAATTCGGCTTGCTGGTGCTGGGTGAGTTGATAAAAACTCAGGTGTTGCGCCACCACCCGCTTTACTCATATTTTGCCATAAAGTAACTGACTCTTTTGGATCAAAACCAGCTTGCGCCATTAAATCCAAGCCGATTTCGTCAGCTTCTGATTCGTGCGAACGACTAAACGGTAATACAACACCGTATTGTGCACCCAAGCCCAAACCCTGCATAATTTCGTTACGATACCCAACATTACCCATTTCAAGAGCTGCACCGCCAATTTGCATGCCGGTTTGTAGCATTGAGCTTTGCGATACACGCTCGTTCGAATGCTCTGCAATTACATGCCCCACTTCATGGCCAAGCACTGTAGCCACTTGGTCTTGGTTAGTAGCCACTTTTAGCAGCCCCGTATGCACACCAATGTAACCGCCTGGCAATGCAAACGCATTCGCTGAGTCGTCTTCAAATACCACTACTTCCCATTTTTGCGAAGCGTACTGCTTAGGTAAAACAGCCACTACTTGCTCGGCAATACAATTTACATACGCGTTAGTTTGTGGGTTTTTATTGATTGGCTGATTTTTTTTCATCTCAGCAAAACTGGCTGTGCCCATTTCACTCATTTGTTGATCAGAATAAAGCGCAATTTGGGTGCGCCCTGTTGGTGATGTTTTACAGCCAGCCAGCACTGCAGTAGCTAATATAGCTATCACGAGTTTTTTCATTATATTCCCTCAAATCATATTTTTTGTTAGCGCTAGAATAGCAAATACCACCGCAGTTTAAAATAATTGCTTTTTAGCAAGTAACAATAAAATTTTGTTGTTTATTTAACCTGAACTCTGGTTAAGAGATTTACTAACGTATTGAATCATAGTTATATTTAATTTTATTTTCTCTAGCCAGAGATTTTCAGTGAAAATAAGGCAAATTTACGCGTCAATAGCTGGCCTATTGCAAGTAAATTCAACGCAGTTAGCGCTGAAAATAGCTGCTCGAGATAGGTTTATTATCCGGATCTCAGGTTATTTACCCATTACAATTAACTTAGCAGGCAAACTAAGTTTATCCAATCAGCATGCCCTGTTACACTATACATCCTGTTTAGTAATGATTGAGTTTATACATGCCTGCATCGGCTTCGTCTTTTAACACCCGTATTTTATTGCCTTTACTAGCTAGTATTGTGGCAATTACGCCTTTAGCTATTGATATGTATTTACCGGCAATGTTAGTTATTGCGGACGACTTACAAACCAGTATGCCTAACGTACAAATATCGTTAAGTATTTATTTAGCGGGCTATGCATTAGGGATGTTATTTTTTGGCCCTATTGCCGATCAAATTGGTCGCCGTAAATTGGCTAAAATTGGCTTAACTTTATTTGGTATAACGTCATTAGCACTTGCCTTTACTACCGATATATATGCATTTTGGGTCTTGCGTACCGTACAGGCATTTACCGGTGCAGCGGCAACCGTGGTAGTTCCTGGGATAATTAGGCATATTTACCAAAAAAACACCGCCAAAGGTATGTCTTATGTATCGATGATTATGATGGTAGCGCCATTACTTGCACCTTCAATTGGTTCGCTTATTTTAGGGTTTTCTGTTTGGTCTACCATCTTTTTAATTTTAGCGGCCTACAGCTTTATTATTTTAGCTTTTGTGCATGTGTATTTAATCGACATTCCTATTTTTAAAAATGACCTTAAAGGGCTGCCATTATTTTTTAATAGTTATAAAATAATACTGAGTAACAAAGATGCACGTGCCGACATTTTAAGCTCTATGTTTGTATCGTTTGGATTTTTTTGTTTTTTAACCTCAGTACCGTTTGTATATTTAGACTTATTTAAAGTATCAGAGCAGTTATTTGGCATTTTGTTTGCATTTAACGTTATAGCACTCATGTTTGGGAATTTTTTAAATACTCGTATTGTGCCGCGAATTGGCTCTCGTAAAATGCTCTACTACGGATTAATATTTGGCTTACTTTCGGGCGCTGCGTTACTTACTTTTAGTATTATGCAGCTGTCGCTTTACTTTATTGTTGGTGCTATTGCACCACTTATGATGAGCTTAGGCATAATAGCCAGTAATGCTGACTCACTTATTTTAATGAAGTTTGAAGCAAATACAGGCACAGCAACCGCAGTTATTGGTACGTTACGCTTTGGTAGCGGTGCTTTGGTCGGCCCCCTATTAGCTATACTACATGCTAAAAGTGCCGTGCCTTTTTCAAGCTTGATGTTTGGTGCTGTAATACTAACTGTTTTAGTGCAATTGGTTCACTATTTAAATAGCAAAAAAAATGCCTCAAATTGAGGCATTTTTTAAATCATTAATAACAACTTAAGCGTCAGCTGCTTTAGATACCATAACCATAGCTGGGCGCAATAAACGTCCGTTTAAGGTGTAGCCTTTTTGCATTACCGCTAATACTGTATTTGGCGATACATCGTTGCTTGGCTGAATTGACATAGCTTGATGAAACTCTGGATTAAACTGCTCACCCTGTGGGTTAACAATTTCAACGCCAAATTTTGCAACAGCATCGTTAAAGCTTTTTACCGTCATGCTAATACCTTCTAGCACAGGTTTTAGCGTTTCGTTTTCTTTATCAGAAAACTCAATTGCGCGCTCTAAGTTATCAATAACCGGGAGTAATTCGTTAGCAAACTTCTCTAGTGCAAATTTATGTGCTTTTTCTACATCTTGTGCTGCACGACGACGCATGTTTTCAACATCAGCAGCGGCGCGAACTACACCGTCTTTTTGATCTGCTATTGTTTGCTTTGCTACTTCAAGCTCTGCATATAACATTGCAATTTCGGCTTCAGGGCTTTGCTCTTGCTCTGCGTGTTCTTCTGCTGCTTGTACAGCGGCTTCAACATCAGCTTCCATTTTTGCTAGGTCTTCGTTTAGTTCTACTTCTTGTTCTGGGTTTTGTCTCTGCTCAGACATAAATATGTGCTCCAATTCTTTACAACTGCGGTAATTATGGGGATTGAATTAAAAGATTCAAGAGTTAGATGTCTCAATTAATTTAAATTCTTGGATTATTTTTTCGATTGGCGCTGATTTTGGACAAATTACACAAAAACGACTCTGATATTCTTGATTTTGAAAGTACGGCAAGCTAATCACAATCAATTCGTTACACTCTGAAAAAGGTAGGTTTTCAGTATTAAGTACCGACACCCCATTTTTAAATACTAGCTTGTCTTCGACAAAATTTAAAAAAGACACCCCAATGTTTAGGCTTTGCTCGCAATCTATTTGTTTATACAAATAGTTTTCACCAACCACAATACTATTATCAGAGCCAAGCTTTTGGCTTAGTTCACGCGTCCATTGGTTTAGTGAATCATGACAGTTACGCGGTGCAGTATTAGCCATTGCCTGCATACGGTACAAGCCTTCTATTAAGGTTTGTTGGCTAAATACCGTATTTAACCACGTGGCAAACTGATAACGCACAGTATCACTTGCATCATCGGGCTTATTAATACAAATGTTATGACTTTGCCCTGCTCTGTCTATTAATAAGATTAACCAATCCGTGGAATCAAAATCGAGCACTTCCACTCTAAATACTTGTTGCGAGCGTACCTGTGGCAAACCAACACAACAACACACCTGATAACGCTGACTTAAACCATGCGCTAATTCAACTAATTGTGTTTGCGCAGGTTGCCAGTAATTAGCTATGTCGGCGAGTGCAAAAAATTCCTCAAACCAATAATCAAATCCGTAGTCTGTTGGCACGCGCCCCGCTGATGTGTGGGGTGAGTAGAGCAAGCCCACTTTCTCTAAACGTGCCATGGCATTACGTACTGTAGCTGAGCAAACTGCCATACCTTTTAGCTTGGCAATTTTTGTTGATGGCACAGGTAAACCTTCACCATTACAATACGTGCTCATTACAGCCGCAAAAATTTGTTGATCTCGTGGGTTTAGTTTCATGGTTACTGCATCTTGTCTCATGTGCTTTATATCGGGGCAGAGCTTCTTAATTTCAAGTGATTAGCTACACGGCACGTAAATTAATGAGCTGCAAGATTAATTCATTGCAGTATTGCTAACGATCTGTATTTTCAAACACTTCTGTTTTAGGTTACTCTACAAATATTAAAACTTGCTGTGTATTTATTATGGATTCTCCTTTTCGCACTATCGGCCTTATTGGTAAACCAAATCATCCAGATGCGGCGGCAACCTTGCAGCGCCTGCATACATTTTTACTTGCGCTTGGTTTTACAGTTATTGTAGAAAAACGCACAGGAAGCCAACTTATTGATATACCAAAAAATAAGTTAGTTAAACTGGTCGACTTAGGTGAACAAGCTGATTTAGCCATTGTAGTAGGTGGCGATGGCAATATGCTTGGCGCAGCGCGTGTATTAGCACGCTTTAATATAGCCGTTATAGGTGTAAACCGAGGCAATCTTGGGTTTTTAACCGATTTAAACCCCGAAGGTTTCGAAGCCAGTTTAGAGCAGGTACTCAGCGGTGAGTATGTTGAAGAAAAGCGCTTCTTACTCGAAGTAGAAGTGTATCGTCATAACGAACTTAAAAGTGCAAACTCGGCTGTAAACGAAGCCGTTTTACATGCCGACAAAGTAGCGCATATGATTGAGTTTGAAGCCTTTATAAATAACGACTTTGTGTTTTCTCAGCGCTCTGATGGACTTATTGTATCTACCCCTACCGGCTCAACTGCTTATTCACTATCGGGGGGCGGCCCTATTCTTACTCCTGAGCTTAACGCAATAGCACTAGTGCCTATGTTTCCACATACTTTATCGAGCCGACCTCTGGTAGTTGATGCCGATAACGAAGTACGCTTAAAACTAAGCCTTGAGAACACCGATAGTTTGCAAGTTAGCTGCGACAGCCATGTGGTACTCGCCGTTTTACCTGGTGATGAGGTGGTCATTAAAAAAGCCGATAAAAAGCTGCGCCTTATTCATCCTAAAAATTACTCTTATTACAACGTATTACGCCAAAAGCTCAATTGGGGCAGTCGTTTATACTAATTTTATTGCTAAGTATCGTGCTTTAGAGCAAAATATATTTTTTATAAAATAGCTAACCAAATCAGGATTGTGCGGCAATGACTTATATTGTTTTTTTTGCTTTATTATTATTAATTACATTATTAGCTAGTTATTTAATTGTTGAAAATAACCGTAAAAAAGCAATCGAAGCGAAAAAAAAGCTTTTTAATGCTCGAGTATCACAAGTTAATACTCGCTTAAAGCTAAAGCTCAATGAGTTACTTGACGCTAAGCTTATCCGACCCAAATACCTGCCACGTATACAAGCCATTGTAAGCAATTTTTTTGTGGTGCAAGCTCACACGGATGAAAACCTAAACCAGTTAGAAAGTACTGCCGATTTACTTATTAATATACTGTCGAACGAGTTAATTAAAACTTATCAAAGCAATGTTTCTCAAAATTTAGTCGATAATATCCAGTACTTTGTAGCGGAACTTCCCTTGCAAGGTATTTTATATAACAAGACTTTTTATCAAACTATTTTACCCGCCCTTATTGTTAATATTAAAACAGAAGACATAGAACAACTCGCTGATAATATTAATAATGCTGACGAAACAAGCGAAACTAATAGCCATTCTAAAATTATTCAAGATGAAGAAATTGCGTAAGTCATAAAAATTTAATTTGCAAAAAACCAAAACACTGTATAAATTAACAGTCAATTGACTGGATGGATAAACAGTATGTTAATTGGTTTAGAAATTAAAAATTTCGCAATTGTAAGTAATTTAAGTACAGAGTGGCAAAACGGCATGACCGCAATTACCGGTGAAACGGGTGCGGGTAAGTCGATTGCTATTGATGCCCTTTCGCTATGTTTAGGCGAGCGCGCCGAAGCCTCAGCTGTGCGCCCAAACACAGATAAAGCGGAAGTATGCGCGCAATTTGATTTAAGTAATTTACCCCTCGCTCATGCTTTTTTAGAACAAAATATGTTGAGTAACACCGATAACGAATGTTTATTGCGCCGCGTGGTGTGTAAAAATGGCCGCAGCAAAAGCTACATTAATGGCAGCGCTGTAACAGCAGCGCAACTAAAAGAGCTTGGCCAGTATTTAATTTCGATTCATGGCCAACATGCCCACCAACACTTGTTAAAAGCCGAGCATCAACTGCAGCTACTAGATGCCTATGCCGGACATCATAATTTGGTCAGTGGCGTTAGCCAAAGCTATAAGCAATTTGCTAATTTACAAAAAGAATTTAAACACTTACAACAACAACAGCAGCAGCAAGCTGCGCAAAAACAACTATTAGAATACCAAGTAGCAGAACTTAACGAGTTTGCCCTACAAGAAGGTGAGTTTGAACAAATAGAAGCTGAGCATTACAAGTTAAGTAATAGCCAAACGATTTTAGAAACGTGTCAGCGTGAGTTACAGCATTTATACGAAAGTGATGAGCAAAATGCTTGTTCGTTATTGCAACACAGCGCGCAACAGTTTTCTGAGCTGGCACAATATGACGAAACATTAGCAAGTGTAGCTACATTGCTTGCAGAGGCCGCAGTACAAGTAGAAGAAGCTAGCCGAGAAGTGCGCAGTTACACTGAGCAGGCCGATTTAGATCCTGCTCGCTTGGTGGAGGTAGAAAACAGATTAAGCGGCGCTATGGATTTAGCGCGTAAACACCATATTAAACCACAGGCATTGGTTGAGTTTCATCAAGCTATTAGTCAAGAACTCGAGTCTATTAGCAATAACAGCTCTCGCTTAGAGCAGTTAGAATCTGAAATTGAAAACACACTTAGCCATTATCAACATGCTAGTGAACAGCTAAGCCAAAGCCGCCGTGAGTATGCTAATACACTAAACCGCTTAATTAGTAACAGCATGGCAAACCTGTCAATGGAAAACGGTATATTTGAAATTGCCCTAACTCAAGAAACAGAACGCGCACCAAATAGCTTAGGCTACGACAATGTATCGTTTTTAGTATCAACTAACCCAGGACAACCATTACAACCATTAGCAAAGGTTGCATCGGGTGGTGAGCTGTCGCGTATAAGTTTAGCTATTCAGGTAATTATTGCGCAAAAAGTCACAACACCTACCCTTATTTTTGATGAAGTTGATGTGGGGATCTCCGGCCCAACGGCCTCTGCTGTTGGTAAGTTATTGCGTCAATTAGGTAAGTCTACCCAAGTGATTTGTGTTACCCATTTACCGCAAGTAGCCAGCAGTGCGCATCAACAGTTTTTTGTTGCTAAAGAAATAGCAAATGGAGAAACTTTTACCCATATGCAGCCTTTAAACAAAGATGGCAGAGTTAACGAAATAGCACGCCTATTAGGGGGTGATAATATAAGTAAAACAGCAAAAGCAAATGCTAAAGAGCTAATAATGGCACACGCTTAATATTACTTTTATACGTTTATTTTAATATGTGGTTAGTAGGGTTAAGAGTTAAGGATTAAAATGCAAAATACAGTTGCCTACTTTTGTTTAACTTCGGGCTGGTTAGTGTTAATCGTTAGCCTTGTTTTTCTAATTTTGAGTACCTTTAAACATACTCACTTTAAGCAGATTTTATTGCGCTATTTAAATACAGCATTGGTATGGCAGTTATTGGTCACGCTGGTTTTTATAATGAATAATACAACAGCCACTTTAAACAATTTTATTATTAGTTGTGGGGTAATAATTACATTGCAATTGCTATGTAATTTAGCCTGTTATTTAGGTTTAAAACGCGCAAAAGCAAAAGGCAGACCCTCTTTAGATCATTTTTCTATGGACTAAGTGTTCCTGCATTTTATTCAAGCAATAAATAAAGAACTTACAGTGTAGTAAAGCGTTTTAATGTGCTGCTTTGATGTTGGCTTTTAGTAGGTATTTTATTGCTGAGCTACTCAACTTTTTAAGTCTAAAAGCTAATGTTGCAGCATTTACGCACGTCTAATTTGGTTTGGCTGGTAAGTTTTTAATGATTAATTTATCGATAAGAAACGATTAATAAAAAACAATAAAACCACTATAAAAGTGGTTTTATTGTTTTAGCAAAATTTTGTATCAATACACCTTAAAAAGCGTGCTTATCGAGATATTATTCTGCGTCAGCTTCTTTATATTTAGCTGCTGTTTCAGTAATTAATGGTTGTAATTCACCACGCTGAAACATTTCGATGATAATATCACAACCACCAACTAATTCGCCATCTACCCATAACTGTGGGAATGTAGGCCAATTTGCATAAGCAGGAAGCTCAGCACGAATGTCTGGATTAAGTAAAATATCAACATATGCAAATGGTTCACCACATGACATTAACGCTTGCGATGCTTGTGAAGAAAAACCACAGTTAGGCAACTTAGGTGATCCTTTCATGAAAAGGATTATTGGGTTTTCTGAAATTTGCTGTTTAATTTTATCAATGGTTTCCATCTACAACCTCAAAATGACGATAATTTAATATACCTAAGGCCTTGAAAATAACTCAGTGAGACCATAGATCTATAACTTAAAATGGGCAAATAAAGCCGCAATTGAAATAGTCTTTAGCAATAGCATTGCTGTTTGCTAAAACTTGAGTAGAATACTCAACAATTATAGTAACACTATATTCCCGTTTGGTATAGATAACTGGCCTGTTCCAACAGGCATTACGTATTACTAAATCGACTATTAACTAAAAGAAGATGGAGATAAAAAATGGCATTTGAACTACCGTCACTACCATATGCAATTGATGCACTTGAGCCGCATATTTCAAAAGAAACTCTTGAGTTTCATCATGGTAAACATCACAACACTTATGTTGTTAAACTTAATGGTTTGATCCCAGGCACTAAGTTTGAAAACAAATCTCTTGAAGAAATCGTATGTTCATCAGACGGTGGCGTGTTTAACAACGCTGCACAAATCTGGAACCATACGTTCTACTGGAACAGTTTATCGCCAAATGGCGGTGGTGCACCGACTGGCGCGGTTGCTGATGCAATCAATGCTAAATGGGGCTCTTTTGATGCATTTAAAGAAGCATTAAACGACAAAGCAGTTAATAACTTTGGTTCTAGCTGGACTTGGTTAGTTAAACTAGCTGATGGTTCACTAGACATAGTTAACACTTCTAACGCTGCTACACCATTAACTGATGATGGCGTTACTCCAATCCTAACTGTGGATTTATGGGAACACGCTTACTACATCGATTACCGTAACGTTCGTCCAGATTACCTTAAAGGTTTTTGGTCGCTAGTTAACTGGGAATTCGCGAACGCTAACTTCGCTTAATTAGCCCTTAAAAGCTAAATTTAAAAAGACGCTGCGGCGTCTTTTTTTATGCTTGGTAAATTACCATCTCCTTGTACAAGTACCTCTTATATTAAAAAGTCAAGATCATAATTTTTAATATAAATTTTTAATTTTATTGCACAAAAATTCAAAATCGTGACTAGACTTTAAGAAGTTAAGCTATTTTTAAAGTGGGTTTTGGAGGTCTTTATGACGATTTTTGATCATTACCAAGCACGATACGAAGCTGGACAAGAAGAAGAGTACAGTATTGCTGAGTTTTTAGATATTTGTAAAACCGACAAATCTGCCTACGCAAGTGCCCCTGAGCGCCTACTAATGGCAATTGGCGAGCCACAAATGATAGACACAGCAACAGACGCACGCTTAAGTCGATTATTTTCTAATCGTGTAGTAGCACGCTATCCTGCCTTTGCTGATTTTTATGGTATGGAAGATGCCATCGAACAAATTGTTTCTTATTTAAAACACGCCTCTCAAGGCCTAGAAGAATGTAAACAAATTCTTTATTTATTGGGTCCGGTTGGTGGTGGTAAATCATCTATTGCCGAAAAACTGAAATACTTGATGCAACAAGTACCCATTTATTCTATTAAAGGCTCCCCTGTAAACGACCACCCGCTGTCATTATTCGATCCGATTGAAGATGCTAAATTACTTGAACAAGAATACGGCATTAAACCACGCTATTTGAAAACTATTATGTCGCCTTGGGCCGGAAAACGCTTAAAAGAATTTAATGGCGACATTAGTCAATTTAAAGTGGTTAAGCGCTACCCTTCTATTTTAAATCAAATAGGGATTGCCAAAACTGAGCCTGGGGATGAAAACAACCAAGATATTTCGGCATTAGTAGGTAAAGTAGATATTCGCCAACTAGAACATTTTGCACAAAATGATCCCGATGCTTACGCCTACTCTGGATCTTTATGTTTAGCAAACCAGGGCTTAATGGAGTTTGTTGAGATGTTTAAAGCGCCTATTAAGGTACTGCATCCTCTGCTAACAGCCACCCAAGAGGGTAACTACAACGGTACTGAAGGTATTAGTGCTCTGCCCTTTAACGGCATGATACTAGCCCACTCTAACGAATCTGAGTGGCAAACTTTTAAAAACAATAAAAACAATGAGGCATTCCTAGACCGGGTATATATTGTTAAGGTTCCTTATTGCTTACGTGTTACCGAAGAAATTAAAATTTACGATAAGCTACTTCAACACAGTGAGTTGTACAACGCGCCATGCGCCCCGGGAACACTTAAAATTTTAGCGCAGTTTTCAACGCTATCACGATTAAAAGAGCCTGAAAACTCGAGCCTTTTTTCAAAAATGCGAGTGTATGACGGCGAAACCCTAAAAGACACCGACCCTAAAGCTAAATCGTATCAAGAGTATCGAGATTATGCTGGGGTTGATGAAGGTATGACAGGACTTTCTACCCGTTTTGCTTTTAAAATTTTATCGCGAGTATTTAATTTTGACACCCTAGAGGTTGCTGCGAATCCAGTACATTTATTTTATGTGTTAGAACAACAAATTGAGCGTGAGCAGTTTGCATCTGATACCGAAGAGCGTTATTTGAGCTTTTTAAAAGGCTATTTAATTCCGCAATATGTGGAGTTTATTGGTAAGGAGCTGCAAACCGCATACTTAGAGTCGTACTCTGAATACGGACAAAATATTTTTGACCGTTATGTTATTTACGCCGACTTTTGGATTCAAGATCAAGAATACCGCGACCCCGATACTGGCCAACTATTTGACCGTGATGCCCTTAATGCAGAACTTGAAAAAATAGAAAAGCCAGCGGGTATTTCTAATCCAAAAGATTTTCGTAACGAAATAGTAAACTTTGTGCTTAGGGCTCGAGCGCACCATAATGGTAAAAACCCACTGTGGACCAGCTACGAAAAATTGCGCACCGTGATCGAGAAAAAAATGTTCTCTAATACCGAAGATTTGCTACCCGTTATTTCGTTTAATACCAAAACCTCTGCCGAGGATCAGCAAAAACACGAAGACTTTGTTAATCGTATGGTCGAAAAAGGCTACACACAAAAACAAGTGCGGTTGTTATCTGAATGGTATTTACGGGTTAGAAAATCGCAATAACCTTCATATTGGTAGTTTAGGAGGTAATTAATGGCGCATTTTATAGATAGGCGATTAAACGCAAAGAATAAAAGCACGCTTAATCGCCAGCGCTTTATTAGGCGCTATAAAAAACAAATTAAAGAGGCGGTTTCTGATGCGATTAATAAACGCAGTGTCACCGACGCAAGTTCGGGAGAGAGTATTTCTATTCCGCAACGCGATATTAGCGAACCTACATTTCATCAAGGAAAAGGCGGCAATAGAGAACAAATACATCCAGGGAACGATCAGTTCTCTACTGGCGATAAAGTAGAGCGCCCTAAAGGTGGGCAAGGTGGTGGCGCAGGAGGCGGTGAAGCGAGCGACTCGGGAGAAGGCCAAGACGAATTTGTATTTTCGATTTCAAAGGATGAATATTTAGATTTATTGTTTGAGGATTTAGAGCTGCCAAACTTGCAAGAAAATCAGCTCGACAAACTAGTACAAATGAAAACTCATCGCGCTGGTTTTTGCAGCGATGGTATGCCAAGTAATATTGATATTGTACGCTCACTCAAAGGCTCGTTAGCACGGCGCGTGGCCATGAGCGCAGGTAAAAAGCGTTTATTAGCAGAGCTTGAAGCTCAGTTAGTTATTTTACTTGCACAAGCACATCCTGATAAAGCTGCTATTGTGCTGTTAAACAGTGAAATTGAACTAATTAAAAAGCAAATTAAGGCAGTGCCTTTTATTGATAATTACGACTTACGTTTTCGTAATTACGAAAAGCGCCCTCACCCTACCAGCAAAGCCGTGATGTTTTGTATTATGGATGTGTCTGGCTCTATGGATCAGGCCACAAAAGACATGGCTAAGCGCTTTTATATTTTGCTATATCAGTTTTTAACACGCAGCTATAAAGACATTGAAGTAGTATATATTCGCCATCACACGCAAGCTAAAGAAGTTGACGAACAAGAGTTTTTTTACTCCCAAGAGACCGGCGGCACGATTGTTTCGAGTGCCCTTAAACTCATGGACGAAATAATTAAAGAGCGCTACAACTCTGAACAATGGAATGTGTATGCCGCGCAAGCGTCTGATGGTGATAACTGGGCAGACGACACACCGCAATGTGGACAAATTTTGCGTAATAAATTATTAAACGCAGTGCGCTATTTTGCCTATATAGAAATAACCACACGGGCGCATCAAAGTTTATGGCGCGAGTATCAAGACATAACCCAAAGCCATGCTAATTTTGCCATACAACATATTCAAAGCGTTGAGGATATTTACCCTATTTTTAGAGAGCTATTTAAAAAAGGTCGTCAGCAGCAAGGGGCTGCATAGCCTAAGCGAGGTAGTAAATATGAAGGATAAACATATAAGTGATGGCCCAGATTGGACTTTTGAGTTATTGGCCCAGTACCGTGATGAAATAGCCCGTGTTGCACAGCACTATCGCTTAGACACGTACCCTAATCAAATTGAAGTGATCACCGCTGAGCAGATGATGGATGCCTATTCTAGCGTTGGTATGCCTATAGGCTATAGCCATTGGTCATACGGTAAAAAGTTTATTCAAACTGAGCAAAATTATAAACGCGGTCAAATGGGATTAGCCTACGAAATCGTCATTAACTCCGATCCATGTATTGCCTATTTAATGGAAGAAAACACCCTGCCCATGCAAGCACTGGTTATGGCGCATGCTTGTTATGGGCATAATTCTTTTTTTAAAGGGAATTACTTATTTAAAACCTGGACCGACGCCGGCTCAATTATCGATTACCTACTGTTTGCTAAAAAGTACATTAGCCGCTGCGAAGAAAAATACGGTATTACTGAGGTAGAAACCCTGCTCGACTCTTGTCATGCGCTAATGAATTACGGCGTAGACAGATACAAGCGCCCGCAACGTATTTCATTATTTGAAGAACAAAAGCGCCAGCAAGAACGAAAAGACTATCTACAATCACAAGTAAACGAGTTGTGGCGCACTATTCCAGCTCAACAACAAGAAGCTAAAAAGCATGAGCGTCATTTTCCACAAGAGCCACAAGAAAATATTTTATACTTTATTGAAAAAAATGCGCCATTGCTAGAGTCATGGCAGCGTGAAATCATTCGGATTGTACGTAAAATATCGCAATATTTTTATCCGCAAAAACAAACCCAGGTGATGAATGAAGGTTGGGCTACATTTTGGCATTATACTATTTTGAATCACTTATATGACGAAGGAAAATTGACTGATTCATTTATGATGGAGTTTTTACAAAGCCACACTAATGTGATTTATCAACCACCTTATAATAGCCAATATTACTCGGGTATAAACCCTTATGCTCTGGGCTTTAATATGATGGTAGACATTCGCCGTATTTGTGAGCAGCCAACAGAGGAAGATAAACGCTGGTTCCCGCAGTATGCTGGCAGTAATTGGCTCGACACGCTGCACTTTGCTATGCAAAACTTTAAAGATGAAAGTTTTATAAGCCAGTTTTTATCACCTAAACTGATCCGTGACTTTAAATTATTTACTATTGTTGATCATACAAATAACCCTCATTTAGAAATAGGTGCTATTCATGATGATAATGGCTATAAAGCAGTGAGAGAGGCGTTATCGGCGCAATATAATTTAAGTAATCACGAGCCTAATATTCAAATCTATAATGTTGATATTAGAGGCGACAGATCTCTTACATTACGTTATGTGCCGCACAATAATATTCCGCTCGCTAACTCACACGATGAAGTACTTAAACATCTTTACCGTTTATGGGGATTTAAAGTAAAGCTAGAACAAGAGTCGAGTAGCGGTGAGGTTTCTATTCTTAGTCAATGTCCAATAGATGATTATCGCCATACCACGGAGTAAATAATCTAGGTTATGGATAATAGATTTATTAAGCAACGCTGCATACTCGCGTTAACTAACCGATATAAAAAATGACGCTTAGGCGTCATTTTTTATATCATCAAACATAGTAATACTATTCCTACCATTGTGTTTTGAATTATAAAGTGCTTTATCGGCAGCCTCAATCCAGCGTTCATGGTTTTTAAATTCATTACTATAAGAGGCAATGCCAATACTAACCGTCATACTCACTAGCTGATCTTTGTAAGCCACCGGGGTTGCCGCAATTAGTTCACGTAAACGCTCGGCTATTATCATCGCACCTTGTTTATCAGTATCGAGTAAGGTGATAGCAAATTCTTCACCACCGTAGCGCCCTGCTATATCTGTTTCGCGCAATGTGCCTTTTAGTAATTTTGCAATATGACGCAATGCCTCGTCACCACAACTGTGGCCGTACTCATCGTTCACTTTTTTAAAGTGGTCAATATCAAACATTAATAAAGTACTGCAACCACCACTGCGTTTAGTACGCAAAAACTCTTGGCGTAACGTATGTTCCCAGTGCCCTCGGTTAGCTAGCTGCGTTAAGCTATCGGTTTGACTAACTTGCTCAAGCTTTTTATTTAACTGTTCGAGTTCTTTTTTATTAACGGCTACATCTGTTACATCGTAAATAATAATACATATATGCTCAACATCACCACGGGTATTTGTTAGTGGAATAAAGGTGGCATTTTGGTACATATAATCAGCTTTGCCGGTAATTGGCCGATAGTTTTTAAAACGAAAGATATAAGGTTGCTGTTCCCAAATTGTAAACGAGCGGTTTTTTAGTACAAACACGGATTCAGATTTACTTCTAAACCACTTTTCATCTATTGCGGGAAATAAATCAAATAAGTCTTTGTGTTTAACTGCGCTTGGCAGTAATCCAGAATGATTTTCCATAAAACCATTCCATACACACACTTTATATTCTCTGTCGAGCACCACTAGGCCCACATCAACAGTATTAAACATATCCATTAACCAATGGATTTCATTCATATTTAAATCAGCTGACATAATCGTTAATCTTCTAATAGGTAGGCAACTTTGTACTTCAAAGTTTTTAGTGAGTCTTCGGTAAATAACAACATCAAATCGCAATTTATATTGTGGTTTTCAATACCGTAACTTATCTCGATTGCTAAGGTACGTTGCCAACGTGGTTTGTTAGATTTAACCAGCTCTGATACATCTCTATGCTGACCCAGTACTATGGGATGCCCTTGGCTAAATGTCATATCAAGTTGTTTAGAGAGTCCAGTTAAAATAGCGCCAATAAGTATATTACTGATATCCATTAACAGCTCTAGCTCTACTTTTTCATTGAGCTCACCGTCGTAGTTCATTAGCGATGCTATTTCTTTAAAGCTCGAGTCATTTAAAAGTAGTAATGCTTCCCCTGATACACCGCCGCCTATAAAGCCTTGGCAGATACCCGAGGTTGAGGTGCTGTTATCAATTGAGCGCAGCGCCATATCAAGCTCATTTACTTCTAGAATATTAACATTAGGTATGGGCAGCTTAACAAATACATTAAGTAACCTTGCGAGTAGGTCGCCTGCTTGCCCCATGGCCACGTTAGTAAGCTCTTGGTATATATCTCGTACATCAGGGTCTACCTGCTCACCTAACGAGTGCGCAAGGCGCTCTCGCATTGCTTTATCTTTAATGCCATGATGTTCAATAATAGTGGCTAGCTTTTCTGCGGAGCAAGGTTTTTGAATAAAATCAATTGCACCTAGCTCTAATACGCGCTCATGTGCCGCCGGCTGAATATCGCCAGAAACCACCACAGTGAGCACATTAAGACCAAGCTCTCGTATCGCTATGAGTACTTCATAACCATCCATTTCCGGCATATTTAAATCAAGAAAAAGAATTTCTGGCTGTATTTTTTTTATTTGGTTTATACAATCTACACCGTCATGCGCAAATTCAATTTTAATATCCCAATCCACTGGTAAAGATCGAGCTAATTGGCGTCTAGCTAATTTTGAATCATCACATATTAGTACCGATGTTGACATATTCTCTCTCTATTTTGACCCTGTTATAGGTATCAAACTGCATTAATAAAGGTTTAATTATTGTTTTTTATATACATATTTTTTACATATGTATGTTATATCAAAGTATACCTTGTTTACAATTTTTGATTAATAAATAAAAGCATCTACTTCTTCTGCTTGGTGAGCACTTCGCAGTATAATACACTTAACGCTATTACAGCCTGAATCTAAAAGGAAATACCCTATGTTTCGCTCGTTAATTTTTGCATTAAGTGCATTTAGTTCTGTGGCCTTTGCTGCCGATTATACCGAAAACACGCTTGATGCTGGCAAAGTATCCGCACAAGGTAAACCTGTTACTTTATTAGGTAAGGGAGTTGCTGTAGGTGATAGCGCACCAGAGTTTAAAGTGGTCGACGCTAACTTTACCCCTGTTACATTGAGTGCGTATAAAGGCCAAGCCGTTTTGATTAGCGTAGTACCTAGTTTAGATACCGGTATTTGCAGCCTACAAACTAAACACTTTAACGAAAAAGTAGCACAACAATTTCCAAACATAACCATGTTGACCATTAGTAGCGATTTACCTTTTGCGCAAAAACGTTTTTGCAAAGCTGAGAACATAGATAAGGTAATTGTGCTTTCTGATTCGGTATGGCACGACTTTGGTCAGAAGTATGGATTTATAATTAAAGATATGGGGCTACTAACACGCGCTGTACTTATTTTAGATAAAAACCATAACGTGGTTTATAAGCAATTAGTGAGTAACCTTGCAACTGAACCAGAATACGCCAGCGTGATTGAAAAACTAAAGGCACTTTAAATTAACCTAAACTCTGCACAAAAAAACCGCTAAATTTTACATTAGCGGTTTTTATTTAATAGAGGACTGTAAATTAGCCTAATAGCTCACCTAACTGTTTGCTAATAGCATCAACAGCTTGTGTACCATCTAGCTTATGATACTGGGTGTTACCCGCAGCAGCTTCTGCTTGGTAGTAATCAACCAATGGCATAGTTTGCTCATGGTAAATACCTAAGCGTTTACGTACTGTTTCTTCAGTATCGTCTGCACGAATAATAAGCTCTTCACCTGTTTCGTTGTCTTTATCTGCCACTTTTGGTGGATTATAAACAACGTGATAAACACGACCAGAACCTGGATGAACACGACGTCCACCCATACGCTCAACAATCACTTCATCAGCAACATCAAATTCAATAACGTGATCAACCACTACGCCATTTTCTTTCATCGCATCAGCTTGTGGAATAGTGCGCGGGAAACCGTCTAATAAAAAACCATTTTCGCAATCAGCTTTAGTAATACGCTCTTTTACTAAACCAATGATAATATCGTCAGAAATTAACTGGCCTGCATCCATTACTTTTTTTGCTTCAAGACCCAGTGGAGTGCCTTCTTTAATTGCTGCACGTAACATATCACCAGTCGAAATTTGTGGAATACCGTATTTATCCATCAAGTACTGAGCTTGAGTGCCTTTACCTGCACCCGGCGCGCCCAAAAGAATAATGCGCATATCATTGTCCCTTAGTAATAGTTTGTTTTTTGAAGCCTGAATTCTTCCATAAGCGCCGCCGATACTCAAGCAACTTATACTAATTGATAAGTCATTAGCGGGCATATAGCGTATAAAAAAGGGAACTTAGGTTCCCTTTTAACTTAATCTTTAATTTTTTAAACTTATTTGCTTAATTCAAGCATAAGTTTATTTAAGCGAGTTACAAACCCTGTAGGGTCTTTAAGTGTGCCACGCTCTGCAAGTAACGCTTGGTCAAGTAATACATGCGACCACTGTGCAAACTTATCTTCGTCTTGCTCATCATTTAAATGCTTAACAAGTTGATGCTCTGGGTTTAGCTCAAACACAGGTTTTGCTTCAGGAGCGGCTTGACCAACCGATTCCATTAGCTTTTGCATTTGTGAGCTCATGTCGTTGTCATCGCTAACAACACATGCTGGAGAGTCGGTTAAACGATGCGTAAAACGCACTTCTTTAACTTCATCACCTAACGCAGTTTTAATACGCTCTACTAAACCGGCAACTTCTTTTTCAGACTCTTCTTGCGCTTTTTTAGTCTCTTCGTCGTCAAGCTTACCTAAGTCTAAATCACCACGGGTGATTGATTGTAGTTGCTTATCAGCAAATTCAGTTAAGTGGCTCATCATCCACTCATCTACACGGTCACTTAGCAGTAATACTTCAATGCCTTTTTTACGGAAAATCTCTAAATGCGGAGAGTTTTTCGCAGCAGTAAACGTATCAGCCACTACGTAGTATATTTTTTCTTGGCCTTCATTCATGCGCTCAACGTATTGCTCAAGCGATACATCTTGCGTTGCTGAATCGGTATGCGTAGAAGAGAAACGTAATAGTTTACAAATTGCTTCTTTATTAGCTGCATCCTCTGCAGGGCCTTCTTTGATCACTTGACCAAATTCATTCCAAAATACTTGGTAATCGTCCGCTTTGTTTTTAGCCATACGCTCAAGCATTTTAATAATACGCGATGTACACCCTTTACGAATAGCTTGCGTTACTTTGTTGTCTTGTAGAATTTCGCGAGATACGTTAAGTGGTAAATCGTTTGAATCTAACAAGCCTTTTACAAAACGTAAATAACTTGGCATGAATTGTTCAGCGTCATCCATAATAAACACGCGTTGTACGTACAGTTTTAAACCACTTTGGCGATCACGATTCCATAAGTCGAATGGCGCTTTTTTAGGGATGTATAACAAACTAGTGTATTCAGTTTTACCTTCTACCTTGTTATGCGCCCAACTTAGTGGATCTTCCCAATCGTGGCTTACGTGCTTGTAAAACTCTTTGTATTCGTCATCTGAAAGCTCTGACTTATCACGAGTCCACAGTGCAGTAGCGCGGTTAATACTTTCCCACTCACCTGGTACTGCTGGGATTTTTTCGCCATCTTCCCCTTCAGACTCTGGCACTTCTGCTTTGTACATTTGTACTGGGGTCGAAATATGATCCGAGTATTTAGTCACTATGCTGCGCAGGCGCCACTCATCAGCAAACTCTTTTTCTTCTTCGCGAAGATGTAGAATAATGTCGGTACCACGGCCTTCTTTTTCAATTTCTTGCAGCGTGTACTCGCCTTCGCCTTGAGACTCCCACTCGTAAGCAGTTGTTTCGCCAGCTTTACGGGTGCGAACCGTTACTAAGTCTGCCACGATAAATGCTGAGTAAAAACCAACACCAAACTGACCAATTAACTGCGAGTCTTTACTTTGATCGCCAGTTAAGTTTTTGAAAAACTCAGCAGTACCCGATTTTGCAATCGTCCCTAAAGAGCTTATTACTTCATCGCGGGTCATACCAATACCATTATCAGAAATAGTAATGGTGTTAGCTTCTTTGTCAGCGCTAATACGCACACGTAAGTCAGCGTCGCCTTGGTACAGATCACCTTGTGATAATGCTAAAAAGCGTAACTTGTCTGCTGCATCTGAGGCATTTGACACAAGTTCACGTAAAAATATTTCTTTATTAGAATAAAGAGAATGAATCATTAAGTTTAATAATTGTTTTACTTCTGTTTGAAAGCCTAATGTTTCTTTTTGTGCTGCAGTCATTTATATATCTCCAATTTGCAAAGTGTCTGCGTTATGCACTTAATATGGGGGGAGCTGCTAGAACTTCAAGGGAAAAAATAAAAAAAGTCCTAACCAATATTGTCTTAAAACTAAAACGTACCAGCGCATTGCATATGAATTTGTTCATTGCTTACCGGGTGCTGAAAATACAAATCACTTGCATGAAGCTGTAAGCGCGCTGCCATATGCTCGCTTTGTGCATTGTTATATAAATCGCACCCTAAAATAGGATGCCCTATAAACTGGCTGTGAATACGCAATTGGTGCGTACGCCCTGTAATGGGTGTAAATTGCACTAAGGTTCGCTGTGGTTGCGTTAGGCGCTGCAGCACTTTATATTCACTTACGGCTGTTTTACCTGTGGTTTCGCAGATTTTAACCCGCGGAAAAAGCAGTTTATCTTTTGCTATCGACGCACTAATTTGCCCTTCGTCGTCAATTAACCATCCGTGTAACATGGCTACATAGCGCTTTTTAATTGTACGCGCCTGAAACTGTTTATTTAGGTGCTTAGAAGCCGCCGCGTTTAATCCCACAATCATAATGCCTGATGTACCTAAGTCTAACCTATGCGGTAACTTAGCCTCAGGGTACGCAGCCGTAATACCTGTTTGCCCATTTACCAAACGATAATGCACAGAATCCCAATTGAGCGGATTTTTACCCGACAAACTCAACAAACCACTGGGTTTGTTGATCAGTAAAATGTCTTCATCGTGATAAACAATCTGCACGCTCTGATCACACTGCGGCGCGACAAAGTTATCAATAGCGCAGGGGGTTAAGTGATGAAATTCAGACATAGTCTTCCTAATAACACATAGCGCCACCTAGGCGGCATGTGTCTGGTTCAAAGTAAAGTGAGTAAATTACACCGGTAAAGCTGAGCGCTGATTAGCTGCTCTGCTAGGGATAACACTTGATACAGGGCCATTTATTAAAAGCAGATAGTAACATTTGCCGCTGTAAAATAACCCATGAATTGGTTAATCAGTGTGACTTAATAGGCAAAATGCAGCATCGCTTCAACAAAAAAGCTTTGATCTTTTTCTAAATTCGCTCTGTTACTCATATTTATATAGCTGGTAATCAGTTCAAAAGAGATTTTTTTTGTATACAAATACTGTGTTGTTAAGCTATAAGTATCGGCAATTTTAGCGCCTTTTAATTGCTCATTAGCAATAAATAGACTCCTGCCAGGACCAAAAATATCGCCCTGTTCGTTCACTCTAAATAATCGACGCATATCCAAACTAATATCAAATTTATCAGTAAGTTGAGCTTGCAATTTTGCGCCTATATGTTTGATATTTGTGGTAGAAAATATACCTGCCTCAGAATAATACGGCGCTTTTGCATATAAAGATCGAAAATATCCATCTTCATGCCCTGCCTCACCGCCCGTTGCATAACTTAAAGTAGGGCCAAACTTTAAGTTTGCGAAAGAATACAGCCCAGAAAACTGTGCAAACCATGCTTTAGTATGCTCACTCTTTACTATGCTGGTTTGATGAGCCACGTGAAAAGTGCTACTAAAACGGCCTGATTTTTTACGATATTGGGCTTCAATAGTGTGTCTGCTTTCGTTATTTTCTGCCGTGGTATCGCGGTACCACATGCTGTGCAGCAGTAATTCAGCTGTGCTCAAGTACACACCTGTTATTCTTTCAGAAGATAAATGTTTATCATCAAACACGCCTGCTTTGCTAACCACAGCATAGCCATGGTATGCATTAATTTGCAGCTGGTTAAGGACGTTATTTTGATACATCACGCCATCGAAGCGTCTTCTTACGTTGGTACCTTCGCGCTTACCTAACAACCTTTGGTCTGCAACTGACCAAACTTGTCGACCTAATTTAATAGCATGATTAGGGCTTGTAACACTCAGATAGCCTTGATGCAGATCAAATTCATTATGCTCAAATGAATATTTTCCTTGTGCAAAAGAGGAATCATACGCAGCAATCGTTTCGAGATAAAATAAGCTATTATTACTAAGTGGCAAATCTGCCTTAAGTAGCAGTCGAGCGAAGTTGGTTGATAAATCAGTATCGGAGAGCTCATTATTTTCAATGTGTTGAAACTTAATACGTCCTTCAACGGCAACCTCAGCCAAAACACAACTACTAAGTAAAAGTAATAGTAAAGACAAACCATATCGAGTCATTTAACTTTCTCCGCACGCGACGACTAGCTAAGCTAGCTCATCAGTTAAACCTAAAGAACCACAATAATTGGTTATCTTTATTGTGTAGCTAAACGGATATTAATTTATTCCAGCCAAGCTATTTACGGTATCGGTGTTGTTTACACTAATTTTTTTGCAAACACAGCTGAAATTATAAGTGATTATTAAAAAGATCAATATTATAAAAAATAGCCTGTTACACTCTACTCACGAGAACGTAATGCCATTGTGCGTATAGTTCTTACTCAAACAGTAAATTACTCGAGGTTTTCAGCTAGTAAAAGCGAATGACATCCCAGATAGCACCTACCAATAAAGCATTAAACACTGAGCACTCCTAATAGAGCCTTAAGGTATAAAATGATAAAAACGATAGCTTATTAAGTGCAGCAATCGTTGTGGCGTTAGTTTCAGCCACGGCTAATGCGAGCAGCGCATATGGATATGGATATGGATATGGAGTGAACTACCCAGCGGCTAAAGATCACAGGGTTTTCTCGTTAAGTAATCGATAAAAATGCAGATCGTATTGCAGCAGGAACAAGTTTACTTGGTTACGATGTATATCGTACAAGCGATATACAGGGTAAATCTGATGGGTTTACTAAGATTAATGAGGCAATGATTGCTGCTAAAGGTTTGCAGATTGCCCAAGTGAAAAGTCGTCACCATTACGCGTTAACCGATACACTGCTATTAACAGAGAGAGTTATTAAACGTATAGTTCGTCACTCTAGTTATAGTCCAATCTCAGCGGTTGCTTAGTCAGCCTATGTAACCTGAGCTCCGGATAATAAACTTAAATATAACTATGATTCAATACGTGAGTAAATCTCTTAACCAAAATTTATCCTAAGCGTCTTACGCGGTTATAATGCTATTAATTAAAGCGAAAATTAATCAGCCGACACAACATAAGTTATGTGGGCTGATTTAGTTATTCAAATAGCCGTGCTAGTTCAGTCTTGTGTTACCGCTCGTCTGCCACTAAAGGCATGCATTAACGTTGTCCCGTCGACTAAGTCAAGCTCACCACCTACCGGTATGCCATGGGCAATACGCGAGGCACCTACTTTGTATTTATGACAAAGCTGGGCAATATAATGTGCGGTGGTTTCGCCTTCAACCGTAGGGTTGGTTGCTAAAATCACCTCACTTATACCGCTTTGAGCCAGCTTTGTCTCTAAAACATCTAGGCCAATTTCTTTAGGGCCAATACCATCAATAGGCGATAAATGCCCCATTAATACAAAGTACAACCCTAAATATTGACCCGTTTGCTCTATAGCAAGTACGTCGCTTGGCGATTCAACAACACATAATATGCCGCTGTCTTGGCGTTTAGTACTTAAACAAATATCGCACTGCGACTGCTCGCAAAAAGTGCGACATGACTCACAATGACCAACCGCCGTCATAGCTTTTGTCAGTGCATTGCCAAGTTGAGTGCCCCCTTTACGGTCGCGCTCTAGCAAGTGAAAAGCAATTCGTTGCGCTGACTTAGGGCCAATGCCCGGCTGACAACGCAATGCTTCTATAAGCTGAGTTAAACTAGCTGAAAGTTGCATATAGGCTTAAAACGGCATTTTCATACCTGGTGGTAATTGCATACCGCCAGTTACTTTACCCATACGCTCTTGTGTTTCGTCTGCTACACGGCGTACAGCATCGTTACATGCAGCTGCAAGTAAGTCTTCAATCATGTCTTTGTCGTCTTGCATTAAGCTCTCATCAAGCTCTACGCGACGAACGTTGTGATTACCTAGCATAGTTACTTTAACTAAACCGGCACCGGCTTCGCCTACAACTTCTAATGTTGCAATTTCGTCTTGGGCTTTTTGCATGCGATCTTGCATTTGCTGCGCCTGCTTCATCATGTTACCCATTCCACCTTTAAACATAACTTTCTCTCTTTCTTTTTTAATACATTAACTAGGTTACTAAATAAGGGCTGTTGTAATAAATTACAATGCCTGAATGCTGTTTTCGTCAATTTCGGCGCTAAATAGCTGCTGAAATTGTACTATATTATCGTCTGAGGTGATCACATCTATTGCTTGCTGATGACGACCTGCATCAATTTTTTGCTGAATTAAGTAAGGCGAATCAATCACCCCTTTAGCAAAATTAATACTCAGTGTTACATTGTGCTCATAAATACTGGATAACACCGCATCAAGTCTTTGGCGTAGCATGGGCGTATCTAAATGTTTTTGTGATTCATCAACATCTATATGCAAATTATTGCCTTGCTTAGTAAAAATAGAGTGCAACGCAAACTGGCGCATACGCCCGCCTAATCCCATGCGTTTAATTAAATATGCCCACTCGTCTTGCTGATGCGCAAAGCGAATTTCGCTTATTGGGCTTTGAAAATCATCAGGCGCTGGAATGCTAGGCTGCGCTACAACAACTTCGGGTACTTTTTGCGGGTTAATTTGCTCAAGTAACTCAGGGGCTAAATTTTCGGTAATTGTTTGGTGCTTTGCTTTAAAGTCTATTTTTCGCTCAGGCTTTGACTCAAACTGAGCTTGGCTTGCTGCCTTGTTTTGGCTCCCCGCTAGTGGGAGCTGTGGCTTTTTTTCGCTCTCACCTGCGAAATCATTAGGCCACGGCGGCGGATTATCTGCGTGTGTTTGCTGCGCATTATTGTTAGCTCTACTGTGATCAATTGCATCGCTATTTGTTGTAACATTTTGCTCATTGCTGTTACTGCTATTAGCTGTAAAACGACTCGGGCGAGTGTTAGCAGAGCTTAAATTTGCTGTATTTTGCTGCTCCGTCTCTTTTGCATTTGAGAGCTTACCCGCACCCGATATATTTCTATCTCTTAAAATACGTGCAATAGCAGATTGCGCTCGCGCTTCTTGTTCGCTAATTGAGGTGTCTGTTGCTTGGCTTTGCTGAGCTTGCGCTGCCGTATTTGTTGCAGGGTTAAACCCTTGATCAACCGCACTACTAATAACATCATCAAACTGTGCAGCTAATGAGTGCTCTAAATTACTTTGCTGTAAGTAGGCTTCATCTTCGCTTTGACGCTGGGCTTGCTCGTCAGTAACGTCATTTGTATGCTGATGTTGCTGAGTTACTAATTGCTCACTCGCCGCTTCATTTGGCACAGCCGACACAATTGTTGGCTCTACTGCTTGATCAACTGCTGGTACCGCAGTTGAAACCTGCTGCGTTGTACTAGAGTTATTATTAAGTGGATCGGGCGCTACGTTTTGCGGCTCTGATAGCTTAGCGACCTCAGCTGGTTTTGGCTCAATAATTTGTGGTTGCGTTGTATCATTAATTTGAGCTGTGCTTGGTAGCGGTTTACTTTTATTTAAAATATCACGTAAGGCACTGGCCTTTGTCGTATTACTTTGCACCGGCTGTGTATTTACAGCTACTGGTTGCTGACTTTGTGTATCAATTGGCTGAAACGCTAACAGCCTCAGCATAATCATTTCAAAGCCTAAACGAGGCTCTGGCGCCCATTGTAGATCTTTTTTACCGTTTAACAGGAGCTGATAGTAAATTTGAATTTGCTGTGGATTTGTATTTTGAGCAACATGCGTGATGTAATCGGCATTTGTTTCATCAAGGGCGGCAGCTTCAGGCACTAATTGGCTTAACTGTGTCAAATGCGTTAATGCAATTAAATCATCTAGTAAGGCCACATAATTAGGATTTCTGCTAGCAACATTAGCTACTTCTTTCATTAGCGCTGCGCCATCTTGGGCAAGTAACGCGGCTAGTAAACTTTGGCTATAATGGGTGTCCATTAAACCAAGCATAGTTTGTACAGCTTGGTTATTAATATCACCATTAGTTTGCGCTATAGCTTGATCGGTTAAGCTAAGTGCATCTCGCATACTACCGTCTGCGGATTTGGCAATAATGCGCAAAGCATCGTCGTCAAAGTTCAGTTTTTCATACGTCAGTACGTGTTCAAGCTGAGTTTTTATTTCACTTTGCGATAACGCATTTAAGTTAAATTGTAAGCAACGAGATAATATAGTGACAGGTAGCTTTTGTGGATCGGTAGTCGCAAGTAAAAACTTCACGTGCTCAGGCGGCTCTTCCAACGTTTTTAGTAGCGCATTAAAGCTGTGCTTAGAAAGCATGTGAACTTCATCGATTAGGTATACTTTATAACGGCCCCGTGTAGGCGCGTATTGTACGTTATCGAGTATTTCGCGAGTATCTTCTACTTTAGTGCGCGAAGCTGCATCTATTTCGAGTAGGTCAATGTAACGTCCTGCTTCTATATCTTTACAGCTACTACATTGACCACACGGATTTGCCGAAATGCCTTCATCACAATTTAAGCTTTTAGCAAAAATACGCGCTATTGTGGTTTTACCCACACCTCGGGTTCCAGTGAATAAATAAGCGTGGTGCAGTCTATTTTGCGTTAGCGCATTAACCAGCGCTTGTTTAACATGAGACTGTCCAACCAATTCATGAAAGGTTTGTGGACGCCATTTTCTCGCTAGAACCTGATAACTCATCGATTACTCGCCTTCGAATTCAACCAATTTTAGGATTTTAATACCCATTTTTGCGATACGCTTTTCACCACCAAGCTCTGGTAATGAAACAACAAATGCTGCATCAGTGGCTTCGCCACCTAATTTTTGCACTAATTTAATGGTTGCTTCAATAGTACCACCGGTTGCTAGTAAGTCATCCACAAGCAATACTTTGTCACCTGGAACGATAGCATCTACATGCAGTTCTAATGTGTCTTCGCCATATTCAAGTAGGTAGTCTTGACGAACAACTTCACGCGGCAGTTTGCCAGGCTTACGCACTGGAATAAATGGAATACCCAAAGCATAAGACAAGGGTGCACCAAAAATAAAACCTCGTGATTCAGTACCAATAATTTTGGTAAAGCCCTGATCTTTATATGCAGCAATAAAAGCATCGATAGTCGCTTTAAATGCATCTGGGTTTGCCATTAGTGTAGTTACATCGCGAAACATAATGCCCGCTTTAGGGTAATCAGCAATAGTAGTTATGCTGTTTTTGATAATTGCTGGTGTTACTTGAGTCATAATTTTAACTGCTCAATGGTTTATATTACAAAGCAGCTGATTATAACCTTAAGTGACCTTTGATTGCGAGTTTGACGTTATTATAAAAGGTGTTTTAACCGTTTCAGTCGAGGGGAAGTTTTATAAATAAGGCTGTTGGTAACAACAGCCTTGAGATAAATAATTAAGATAACACAGCAAACCAGCCAACAATTGCATTTAAGCAACCAATACCTACAAATATAGCTACGAAGCCAAAAAAGTACGCTGCATTGAACGGATCTTTAAATTCTTTATCATCTGACATTTTTACAACCTTTTATTAAGCACGACACATAAGGGCGTCATAATAAACGATGTAAAATAATCTATAAAGAGCTTAAGCTTGATTTTTTGTCACTATAATCCCAAGCTCAGCCATGGCACGTAAAGTAACAAGTGCGCCTTGGGCAATTTGTGCAGCGCTAAACTGCACAGCATGGCGGGTTACTTGCTCGCAAATAGTATCGAGTATCAAACCATCATGCTCACTTATAATCGATAATAACAAGGCTGTCATAGCATTAGTTGTTAAAAATTGAACTTCATCATCGCCATCGCGATATACAACAAAATAATTTGGCTGTGCTGATGGTTGTTGCGGCTGAAACTGTGTACTTATTGTTTGCACCGCAAATTGGTAACTTAAATTACGTGCAGTACTTGATAAGTACAAACGCGCAGAAGCAACCTGATCAGACGCTATGAGTTGCTCATTTTCAGCCTGCTGTGTAATAGCTACATCTAATTCAATCCATTCATAATGGGCAAGCTCGAGCATAAATGGCGGATCATATTTTTGCATCTCATAATTACTTGATAAATAATTAATGAACTCCCCTGCTATATCTAAAAAATACGGTGAGTGACAATCATATTCACTAAAAAATCGGCGAATAAGCATTTGCCATTGTTTATCGCTGTATAAGGTTTTTAACACCGGAAAACCTGACGAAATAAACCCAACAATATTATTAAAAAATAAATCGCGGTAAATCGCCATGCGTCTATCTTCAATTCCTTGCGGCTTTTTATTTTGGCTGGGTTTGCGAATATGCGCCATAAATTCGTTTTGTATTTCAATAAAGCTCATAACTAAATACTCCTTTTGCAGGCACTCTAGGTTCAGACATGCTTATTAAGCTCGCTGTTTGATTAATGATTTATCAAGGTATTTTGCTTGCAGGTTATGAATAATATCTAGCTCTTTGGTTAATACATTAATGGTCGGTATATTAAAATCTCGCTCGAGCAACGTCGAAAATACACCGTGAGTTTGGTACGCTTTATCGAGTAACTGCCAAACTGGGTCAATTACATCTGCACCATGAGTATCTACAATTAGATCATCTGCTTCATTGTAATGCCCAGCTACATGGCCGTAAGCAATGCGCTGTGTAGGTAATCCGGTTAAAAAGGCTTCGGCGTCATAACCATGGTTTACTGAGTTCACATAAATATTATTCACATCGAGTAACAGCTTACAATCAGCTTGCTCTAAAATAGCATTAGTAAACGCCAGCTCTGACATTTTCTGCCCTGGGGCTGCGTAATAAGACACATTTTCTATAGCAATTTGGCGCCCTAATATATCTTGTACTTGTTTGATACGCGGCACTACATGAGCAATCGCTTCTAAAGTAAACGGAATAGGCATTAAATCGTACATATGCCCAGTGCCAGAGCAGTAACTTAAGTGCTCGCTGTAAATTTTTACATCATGTTCATCAAAAAACTTTTTAAGTGATTTTACAAATTCAATATCAATTGGCGCAGTTGAGCCAATTGAGAGCGATAAGCCATGACAAGCAAAACTATTAGCACTGGTTAATGCTTTAAATTGTTTTTTAAAACGCCCACCTAATTTCAGCCAATTTTCTGGAGCAACTTCCATAAAATCGACTTGTTTAGGTACATGCATTAGTAACTCGTCAAGCATTTCTCTGCGTAAGCCTAAACCAACCATACCTAAGTCAGTATTTATAATTTGTGTCATAACCACTCCCAACAAAAAGGGCCAACCGGCCCTTTATTCTATATGGTATTAAAGTATTTAACCTGAAGTAAAGTTATTCTACTTTAATAAATTTTAATGACCGCCACACTTACCTTCACCACACTTGCCTTCTTTTTTGGCTTTTGCATCTACGTCACTTTTAGCTTCGCCACATTTGCCTTCTTTTTTAGCTTTTGCATCTGCGCCACATTTAGCTTCGCCACATTTGCCTTCTTTTTTAGCTTTTGCATCTGCGCCGCATTTAGCTTCGCCACATTTGCCTTCTTTTTTAGCTTTTGCATCTGCGCCACATTTAGCTTCGCCACATTTGCCTTCTTTTTTAGCTTTTGCGTCTGCGCCGCATTTAGCTTCGCCACATTTGCCTTCTTTTTTAGCTTTTGCATCTGCGCCGCATTTAGCTTCGCCACATTTGCCTTCTTTTTTAGCTTTTGCTTCGCCGCCACATTTACCTTCGCCACACTTACCTTCGGTAGCATCTATTTGATAGCCGGTAACCATTTGTTGAAACTCAAAAGGATTGGCTTGCACATCCACAGATACAAAGCTTGCAGAGCCAACAACAACTGCACCTAGTGTTAACGCGATTGAACTTTTTTTGATTGTATTCATTATATGACTCTCTTTTTAATAAGATTGTATAACCAAAGAATTGGAAAATACGAGTATGTATTTAAGTAGACCTGTATAAAAATAAAAAATTTCATTTTAGTTTAATTAATTGTAAACTTTTTGGCTAAAGTAACTATGCGCGGTAATTACGGATTTATCAATTTATGATTAACGGTTACACTACACATCCCTTTATTTAGCCATAATTAATCTTTCTATGAAACTTGTTTTAGCACCGATGGAAGGTGTTGTTGACTTCAAAATGCGCCAACTTCTTACCAATATAGGTGGTTTTGACTTATGTGTGACTGAGTTTGTGCGTGTTGTTGATGCTTGCTTACCTGATAAAGTTTTTTATCGTTACTGTCCTGAACTTAGCAATAATGGCCTCACTAGTGCTGGTACACCGGTACGCATTCAGTTATTAGGTCAAGTTGCAGGTGCGCTTGCAGAAAATGCAGTTAAAGCAATTAGTTTGGGCTCCCATGGCATAGACCTAAATTTTGGCTGCCCTGCAAAAACTGTTAATAAAAGTAAAGGCGGAGCTGTACTGCTTAAAGATCCCGAGCACATGTATGAAATAATTAAAGCGGTAAGAGACGCCGTTGATAGCAAGCATCAAGTGAGTGCAAAAATTCGTCTTGGTTTTGATGATGACAGTAACAGCCAAGAAATAGTAGATGCTGTTGTCAGCGCTGGTGCAAGTAGTATTGCAATTCATGCTCGCACTAAACGTGATGGCTATAACCCACCTGCTTATTGGGAAAAGATCCCACCTTTAATTAAAGATAAAGATATTGCGGTTGTGGCCAATGGCGAAATATGGCAAGTAGCTGATGCTATGTTGTGCCAAAAACGCAGTGGTTGTACCGACTTAATGCTTGGTCGTGGTGCGTTATCTCATCCCGATTTAGCAAAAAAGATTAAAGCGAATATAAATAATGAAGATTATGTAGGGCTCGAGTGGGAGCATATTCTTTATCATTTAATAAATTCTGCTATTCATCACGACCCGGCTAAAGATGAAAAGTACTTTGCATCGCGTACTAAGCAGTGGTTAGGCTACTTAAAGCGTCAGTACCCACAGGCAATAACATTATTTGACGAGATCCGCCGGTTAAAGGCCAAAGAAGATGTCGCAGAGGTACTAAGTAAGTATGCCAAAGCGCCACAGTTTGATGCAAATCATAACGCGTAAGTAAATCTACCTAGATAATACCCCTATTGCTCAATGCTAATTATAAAGGGGTTATACACGATGCAACATCAGCAAAGGTTAATTAATGAAATAGAGGAAGTAAAATTAACTATATTAAACTTACTTTCTCAATCAGCGCATCTATCTCATCAGCATTTATTATCTTTATTAACGCAAACAGTCAATGCAGAGTGGCTCGATTTGGCGGCGCAAAAACTAGGTCCCGAATACGGTGAATATATTCAACGAATGACCACTTTAGAGGCTGCTGTGAGTCAAATTGAGATAGGTCAGTACGGTTATTGCTGTGATTGTGAAGAGCCTATAACCACAGCATTACTCGAATTAGATCCAGCTACACAACGTTGTGAACAGTGCGCTAAATAAAGCGCACATTGAGCAACGTTAAGTCGCTGGAGCAGTTAAAGTAATTGCTGAGCAAAGCTAAATGCCTGCCCAGGGTAAAGCACTATATTTTTAACTAATCTTGTTGCATCTATTTCGCTAATGTTTAAACGCTTTATTAAGTTAACCTTTGCCTGTGGCAAGGTCCACGCATGAATATGCAATCCAACATCAGTTTCCATCATTGCTAACATTAGCGTTTTTTGCTGCGCTAAAAGTGATTTGTTTTCAGCTATAGCGGGTAAGTTTCTAAACCCCGACAACCAATCTAAACCTGGTACCTCTTTATCCCCATTAGTAAATTGCACCAAAAATGACTGTGGATAAATTTGGCTAACCTCCTGATTGGCTGGTTGTGTACTTTCCTCTTTTAACTGCTCATTTATAATAGTAAGCCACTCTAGCGGAGAGTGCACTGTACCACTAAAATAGTTTAGCTTACTTTGATACCACTCACTGCCATTAGCTAAACCATATAGCCCGACACTTCCTCTGGGGCTATATTGCACTAAATAATCTTTTAAAATATTAAGTTGAGCTAATAAGCTATTGGGTATGTTTTTATCGCTTAGTGCACTAAGCACATAATTTTTTATTAAATTGTGTTCAATTTTATTCAACTTTAAATTGCTTAATTGCGCACTTTCTAGTTGTCGCTGCACAAATTCAAGCCAATTACTTATATTTTGATAGTCACTCTCTGAACTTGCTAAGTTAAGTAAATTAACTAAAACATTTGTATGTGCTGGCCAGGCAAAGTAACGTTCAGGAAAACGCTCTGCAATAACAAGATAGTTAACCTGCTCAGTTTGCTGCTTGGTTAGTTGCATTTGCATTAAGCTTTGATAAATAGCGTGGCGTTTTTTTAAATACGCATCTGTAAAAGGCAATTGCTCACTACGCAGCCCTGTGTGTTTACTATTTTTTGGCTGATATAAAGCTAAGTTAAGCGATTTTAATGCGTGCTGCGCTTCATCAAACGATGTGTACTGCTGTGGTTGCTTAGAGCAAGAGGCCAAAAATAGACAAAGTAAAAATGAAAAAATAAGCGTTTTGTTCATGTTCATCCCAATAAAAAAAGCCCCAATGGGGCTTTTTAAAAATTGCTAATATACATTAAAAATTAAATTTTAACACCGTTGCGAGCGGCTTTATCTTTAATATATGTAGCCCAACCTTTTGCAAACTTACGCGTGCGAGGGTCATCCATAGCTTTAGTAATTGCAGCATGTGCTTGCTTATACTTAGCTTGGTAGTAGTACGCTTCAGCTAAATCTGAATAAATAGTGCCCTTTTTATCAGAGCCTAACTCTAGTGCTTTGTTCAAACGAACAACTGCAGCGCTAAAGTTTTCAGATTGTAAAAGTAACGAACCGGCTTTGCGATAAAGCTCAGCATCGTTATCAAATTTTGCAGCTTCTTCGTAATACTTAGCGGCTTTTTCAATATCTTTTGAACGATGGTAGTTACTAGCAATTGCACTGATATTTTGCTTAGTGCGTTGTACTTTTTCTTCTTTAACACCTTTTTCAAGCGTTAATGCTGCTTTATAAGGTATTTCGTTTAAAGAATAAAAGTTAGCTAGTACTTTGTATTCAACTTCGTTCTCAAAGTAACCGTTTTTGTATGCAACTTCCATAGTTGCTAGGCCTTTTTTGTAGTCTTCAGTTTGTAAGTAATACTTACCTAAGCCTACCCAAGATTTTTTATCATCTGGCCATACACGAACGATTTCTTCTGCAACTTGAACCATATTTTGATACTGCTTTTGTTCAAAATATGAAGCTAGCTTAAGTTGATAAGGAGCTTTTGTTGGCTCTTTTTCAAGCTTAATCGCTTTATCTGCAGGTTCTATAACATCCTTAAACTGTTTAAGTTCGTAACTTGCTTGCGCAATACGAGTATAAACTTTCGGATCTTCTTCACCTGTAAAGTCCATCCAATCAGCGTAGGCTTTTTTTGCAGCACTATATTGCTCAGTACCTGCATACATATCACCTAAGGTTTTTAAACCCTGTGCTTGATCGGCAAAGTTTAATACATCTGGTGCAATCGCTGCTTTCATATACTTAATGGCTGTTTTGTATTGCTCTTTTTGAGCATACATACTACCTAAGTAACGATTTACAGTTGCTTTGTCAAAATCGTTAGACGGATCTAACTCTTTAAGTAAAGCAAGTGCACCATCAACATCATCTTCATTATACAAGTCAAACGCTTTAATTACCTTTTTACCAGTACGCTCGCCCATGATTTTAGTTTTTGCTTTTTTACGCTCTTCAATTTTTGCGTAATTTGGCGCCGCTAAAACAGGTGCAGTCAAAGCTGCACCCGATACAGACATAAGAATTGCAAGAGCAGTTACTTTAGATAAATTTCTCATTACTCGCCTCCTTAGTTGCCTTGGTTAAGTTTAAAGTCTAATTGAACTTGTAAACCAACTTGTCTTTGTGGTTTACCGTCAATAATTTTAGGACGGTACTTCCACTTGCGCAATGCACGTTTAGCTTCACGGTCAAAGATACGTTTCGGGTCAGCGTCAATTACATCAACGTCAACCACGCCACCTAACTCATCGATAGTGAACGAAAGTTGAACCCAACCTTCTCTACCATCACGTGCTGCTTGCGTTGGATATTTTGGTTCAATACGAACGATAGGTGTCGCATCACCATCTCGTCCAAATGCACCCGGACCACTTAGTCCACCTGCCGTGCTTCCCACATCGATGCTTGGCATATTAAATGACAATCCACCAGGATTAGGGTTGTTATTTTCCGGCTGTGGCGGCTGCGGTTTAGGCGGCTGCTTAGGCGGTGGAGGAGGAGGAGGCGGAACACGCCTTCTTTCCTGCACCTTAGATTCAGGCGGATTCGTCATTATTTCGACTATGATCTGCTCTTTTTGTTCAGTATTACGGTCAGCCCCACCAGAGATGAGGAATGCCATGAAGTAGAACAAGCCGAAAGTAACTGCCCCACCTGCAATCAGTGAAAACAGAAAACGAATCATTACTGATCTCCAGCGATTGAAATTCTTAGGTTATCACCCGTCGCTTTAATCTGGTCCATCACTTTAACTACCGTGCCGTGCTTAGCTTCTTTATCAGCTTGTATAATCACAACTTCGGTAGGTTGCTCTGCTAATAAACTTTCAATTTTTGCTGAAATACGTTCAACATCAATTTGTTGTTTATCAACCCAGATTTCGCCGTTACTACGTATAGCAATAAAAATGTTAGCATTTTTTTGCTTAGTAGCTTGGGCAGCTTTTGGTTTATTGACCTCGATACCAGCCTCTTTAACGAACGATGTAGTTACGATAAAGAAAATAAGCATGATAAATACGATGTCAAGCATCGGTGTCATATCGACCGCTGCTTCTTCTTCTTCACGAAAACGTTGTTTACGTGCCATATTTAATTCTCTCTCTAGTGATGAGGCATGTTATCTACAAGTTTGGCTTTCACCATTTTAGCTTTTGTCTCAAGACGTGAGCTAAAAAACACTCCAGATAGTGCCGCAACCATTCCAGCCATTGTTGGGATTGTTGCCATTGAAATACCTGATGCCATTAATCGTGCATTACCAGTACCTTGACTAGCCATGGTTTCGAAAACCGAAATCATACCCGTAACAGTACCTAACAAACCTATTAAAGGACAAACAGCTACTAATGTTTTAATCAACAACATACGCTGATCTAATTTTTCAGACGCTTCAGAAATCCATGCTTCACGGATTCTGTGTGCGTACCAAGACGTAGTGTCTTGGCGGGCATCCCACTTTGCAATAATTTCTTGCGATAAACGCGGAAACTCTGCAAGTAAGAACCAATAGCGCTCAATCATTAAAACCCACATCAGAAAGAGTGCTATCGCGACCACGTATAAAACCTGGCCGCCTGTGCCAACAAAATCCCTGATAGATTCCCATATCTCCATCAGGACTAGCATTAGGCTTTCTCCTTCTCCGCGTGAGTCGCAACGATACCTGCGCTTTGCTCATCTAGGATGTGTAATACCGACTTACTACGACCAGCTACAAGTGCGTGAAGTAGAATTAGTGGTAGTGCAGCAATTAGACCTAGCGCTGTAGTTACAAGTGCTAGAGAGATATTACCAGCCATGATCTTCGGATCGCCCGTACCGAACAATGTGATTGTTTGGAACGTTAATATCATACCGATTACTGTACCTAGTAGACCAAGTAATGGTGCGATTGCAGCAAGGATCTTGATAATGTTGATACCAGCTTCGATGCGTGGCGTTTCACGAAGAATCGCTTCATCAAGTTTAAGCTCAAGGTTTTCAACATCTTGATTCTTGTTGTCATGGTACACTTTAAGAATACGACCCAATGGGTTATTTGTATTCGGTGTAGCAACATTTTTAAGTTGGCTCTTAATTTTGCTTGTAGTAAGCGTAAGGTCAACAAAACGAATTAGAGTAATTAACATACCTAAAGCTAACAACGCAGTAATTATGTAACCTACTACGCCACCTTGATGGAAGTATTCCATAAGTGTTGCTTTTTGAGTGTTAATACGCAAAATCGCGCCACGTGTTGGATCCACATATACACCAGCATAGTTGTCAGGTGATGTTTTTTCAAGGTCTGCAATACCGTCTAAAATGTAGCTATCAGGCTGCTTACCAAGTGGTTGAATCGACTTTGTTTCTGGTGAATAAATTAAGTAACCGTCATCTGTAACTAAGTTAAAGTTACCAATACGTGTTACTTTTTTCATTGACGGGTTACCGTCAAGACCAGCAACTTCAGTTTCAAAAGTAGAAACTTTAGCAGACTCTGTCATTTCAGTTTGAAGTGAAATCCAAAGCTCTTCTAACTCACGAACTGTAGGAAGCTCTTTAGCCGCAGCTAATGAACGTAATACTTCAGCACGACCTGGCTTTTCAGCACTTACTAATGACGCTTCGATAGAACCGATAGCATCTTGAGCTGCACGACGTACAACACCAAACATTTCACCAAGTGTACCTTGAGCATTTTGTAGTGCTTGCTCTTTCTCAGCTAGCGTGTTTTCGTTTTGTGCATATTCTTTAGTTAAACGATCGCCACGTGACTTTTCAGCAGCTAATTGGCTTTTCGCTTTATTAAGTAATGATTGCTTGTCAGCACGTTCTGATAAGAACTCTTGCTCACGTTGCTTATTGATTTTACCTTCAGAGATACGCTCTTGCTTTACTTGCTCAAGAATTTTATCTAATGCATTCGTATTTGCGTGTGCATTAAGCGCGGTACCTGCAGAAACAGTTAGTACTGCTGCAACAGCAAAACCTTTAAATAGTTTCTTCATTATTGATTACTCCGCGCCAAAAATTGGTAGTTTAACAAGTTCTAGTGTCGCTTGCTTACGTGCCATACGGATCACTTCTTTAACAGATTTTAGGTATTCTTCACCTAATTCTTTCCACTGTTTAGTGTTGTTATCCCAAACCCAAGCATGTTTTAAGTCAAAAGACTGCGCAACATAAGTAATACGACCTAAACGACCGATATCAACGTTAATGCTACGGCCATCAACATCAAGCGTACCTTGTGAAGCATTTACAGCTGAGCTGTATGATGTTTCTACTGTGTAAGCTTCAAGTACTTGACGGAATTTCTCAGACGTTGTTACAGAAGAAGAAGACATGATTTCACGTAATCTTTCAACACGACCTAAGCGCGTTTCAAGATTAAATGGAACGTCCGCTTTGATGAATTGCTCAAGCGTATCGATCATGCGATACATCAGAGGCACAACGTTTTGTTTAGTGTTATCAATAGTTGCTATTTGACGGTCAAACGATTCAATAGACGCGTTTTGGTCATCAACCAAACGTGCTACGTGATCGTTGTACACTTTCATAAGTTCAGTCTCATCAACGATGCTACGGTACTCAGCTATTAGCTCTTGAGTTTGACCATATACATTGTCAATTTTAGTTTGAGACTTAACTGCAGCCTTTTGAATTTGCTGACCTGCTTGTTGCACGTCATTCAAAGGATCTGCAATCACATTGCTGCTTGCAAATGCAAATGCGCCAACCAACGCAGTTGCTACAAGACTCTTTCTGATTTTAACAGACATAGTTCCCAACCAATTAAGTAATGTTACTTTTATAATTTAATTATCAACCTACAAGAGGAAGACAACCCTGATATCTTTTAATAGATATCAACCTTTCAATAATGCTAAATGCAGTAAGTCATGTCAACTTGATGTTTAGCATTACCTATAAATAAATATGCATATGAACTAGTTATTTAATATACCAACCCGATAACATTAACATTATTGCAACCACTTTACCGCAAATACTTTCATGAAACCCTTTTGCAATAACAACATTCATAATTAACAACTTAAAAATAAACATTATTATAACATTTCACGTTAACTATTTAGAGACTAAAAAAAAAATATAAATAACCTTCTATTATTTTATCTTTAACAACTTTTGAGCGTTTTATAGACGAAAACTCATTTGTACCATAGATAATCTACAACCCACTTCATAATAACTATTGTGTATTACATTATAAAAAACTAACCATAAAGGTAGAATTCAAACAATAAATATGGCTTATCCATTTTTTAAAATGCAAAAATAATATAAATCATTACCACCCTATTAGCACAATGTTTATTTTTAATGTTTGCTACTAAAGCGGTATCTGCAGGCTTATTTGAGAGTAGTTGATAATTACTACATCCCCTAAGGCAATAATATTAATATGCTTAATTTAAAGGGTTATTTTAATGACGAGCAAGCCTCTTGTTCTTAATCAAGGCTTTATATTTCGTTGTTCTGAATCATTACTTTGCCATCACTTTCACTTAGTACGCTCGTGTGGTGACTAAAAATTACTTTTAACGCAGCTAGTGATGATTTAATTCTATAGCCTGATCATTTTTTATTAATTTAAAGTGATGTGGATTGATTAACACAGCATTAAAGCTAAGGAGTGCTTACCCCTTAAACTATGAGGCTGGTAGTTTAATACCCTGTTGTAGCGCCTTTGTACGCTCGCAGCACTTACATACGCAACTTACATGCGTACACAAGTTACTTTTAATAACTTTGACGACCTTGTATCAGCTTATTAAAACTGCTTTAAATTCAGTGGGAGTAAATAACGAAGGGGGATTTAAATTAACTGCGCACAAACAAAAATTAGTTACTCTTTTTAAGTTACTTTCAACACAGTGAAGAAGCTATTTAATCTTTTTTAATAATATTACCATTAAACTTTATAACCCATGATTTGCTGTGTTTGTGGTTATTTAAACTACAAATAGCAAATACATAAAGAATGATTTTATTTATTGAGTAATGGAATTTTTAAAAATTGTAATTATTAAAATGACGCACAACAACAGAGTGTTTAAGTTGATAAGTGATAATTAAAATATTTAGAGGTTAATATTTGGAGGTTAATATTTGGAGGTAAAAATTTGGATTTTATTTGCGAGAATGTGAATTATTTAAAAAGAAAATTATGGTGAAACAGTAGCCTGTTTCACCACGTTGAACGAAGGTTCACATAATAAATTATGCTGCTTCTACGTTCTCAGCTTCAGGGCCTTTTTGACCTTGCTTGATGCTGAATGTCACTGCTTGACCTTCGCTAAGAGTGCGAAAACCAGAACCAGTGATTGCGCTGAAATGTACAAACACGTCAGGACCATTTTCTTGTTCAATGAAACCAAAGCCTTTAGCTTCGTTGAAAAACTTTACTTTACCAGTAACCGACATACTAAATTTTCCTGTAAGTCAATAATTAAAATTCAGCCATATTATTATGGCAATATCCTCCTTGAATCAATGCTCAAAAATATGGAGGTACAGTACAGGAAGAAGTAATAACCAAACCGGTAACCTTAAACGCAGCACAACATCCGTAAATTCATTAGGCAAAAACTCAAAGCAAGTTAAGATTAGCACATTAAATTTTATTTCGCTCTATTAATTAGAAAATATTTATCAATAATGCGTTGTTTCTGATTTTTTTTCTTAAACGGTTAATTTAAAAGCAAATAAATATAGATTTTACCCTGTAATTGTCACCTTGCTGGCAATACTATTAAACGCTTTAGTATTTTCTATAATCATCTAACAATAAATCTAAAGCGCTTTTCTAAAATTACCAGCTGATTCTACCTAAACTTTAAACTCCGTTTAAAAAATGAAAAAGCCGCTTAGCTAAGCTAAACGGCTTTAAAAATTTTAGGTATTGTGAGCAACCAGGCTACTTAACTTGCCAGTCAATTGTATCCTCTGCCTTTATAGGTACTACTTGTGAGTCGCCAAGCGTATAACTTGCAGGCACTTGCCACGGGCTTCTTTCTAAAGTAATGGTATCTTTATTACGTGCAAGGCCATAAAAGTCTGGTCCAAAAAAGCTTGCAAAGCCTTCCAGTTTGTCTAGTTTACCAGCGCCTTCAAATGCCTCTGCGTATAACTCAATAGCAGCATGTGCGGTATAAGCTCCTGCACAACCACACGCAGCTTCTTTTTTATCTTTATAATGAGGCGCTGAGTCAGTACCTAAAAAGAATTTTTTATTACCACTTACTGCAGCAGCCATTAAAGCATGTTGGTGAATATTACGTTTTAAAATAGGTAAACAGTAATAATGTGGGCGAATGCCCCCTGCCAGCATATGGTTGCGATTGTACAGTAAGTGATGAGCAGTAATTGTTGCTGCAACATTATCCGGCGCATTAGTTACAAACTCTACCGCATCTTTGGTTGTAATATGCTCAAGTACTATTTTTAGCTCAGGAAAGTCAGTTACTACATCACCTAAAATCGTTTCGATAAATATTTTTTCACGGTCAAAAATATCAATAGACGAATCTGTCACCTCACCGTGTATTAAAAGCAGCATGCCTACGTCTTGCATTGCAGCTAAAACAGGGTAAATATTTTTAATTGAGGTAACACCTGAGTCTGAATTTGTTGTTGCACCTGCCGGATATAGTTTTGCTGCAACTATTTTGCCAGTTGCTTTGGCTTTTATTATTTCATCTGGGGTTGTTTTATCTGTAAGGTATAGCACCATTAAAGGCTCAAAATTGCCTTGTGGGCCTGCAGCCATTATACGTTCTCTGTATGCTAATGCCGTATCTGTACAAGTTGCTGGCGGCATTAAATTAGGCATAATAATTGCTCGACCCATATAACGGCTAATATCACGAACCGTGTCTTTTAATTGATCACCATCACGTAAGTGTACATGCCAATCATCTGGCCTGGTAATAGTGAGTGTTGCTGCAGAGTCTGTATTTTTAACGGTCATGAGTTGGTCCCTAAGCTAAATTTATCCGATCATAGGCATAGGACGTTTTCGAGTAAAGATCTTATTATAAATAATCAACCTTTGTAGCGCTGCAATTAAACTTTACAGTTTACATAAAGCAATTGTCATTTTGTTTTGTAGGAAAGTTAATACCATGTTAAATTAGTACCCGTATTTATACTTAACTAAGAACTACATTATTTGCTATGCCTAACAAAGTAGATATCACTACAGCGCTCGAAGTTAAAACCGATCAGCTGAGTATAATTAATCAGTTCTCCTCAAGCTTGCTGCAATTAGATACGCTTGATGAGCTATTTGAATATGTAACTACCCAAGTGATTAATAGGCTTGGCTTTGTTGATTGTGTTATTTATCTTGCTGATACTGCCAATTTAACGCTTATTCAAGCCGCTTCTATGGGCGTTGCCAGTGAGCGCAAAGAATATCAAGCACAGAGAAAAGTGATCCGCTTTGATGAAGGTATCACCGGCTATGTAGCAACCACAGCTAAAGCAATCATGATTGGCGATGTAACCAAAGATAGCCGCTACATTGCTGATGAGCGCCCTGCTCAATCTGAAATATGTGTTCCACTTATATACAAAGATCATGTTTTAGGGGTAATAGATTGTGAGCACCCAATTAAAAATTACTTTACTAACTCGCACCTCGAAATACTCACTACGGTTGCTCACTTATTAAGTGCCAAAATAAACCAAGTTAATACGGTAAACAGCTTACAAACAACGGTTTTACAATTAAATAATGCCCAAAAGTTAGAAAATAGCCTGCTGCAAATTGCAAACTTAACTTATAAAGCTAAAAATTTAGACGTTTTTTTTGAATCGCTGCATTTAATTATTAATAGTTTACTCCCTGCCGATAACTTTTTTATAGCGCTATACGATAAACAAATTGACGTGTTAGATATTGTTTATATTGTTGAAGAAGGCATTAAAACCAACAGCCATCAAAAAATTTCAAAAGAGCAATTAAAAGATACTGCCTCGTATTATTTATTAGTTACGGAGCAATCTTTACTGCTCACTAATAGTGAGTTTTTACACCATGTAGAACAACAGCATTTTAAAATGGTGGGTAGGCGCGCAGAATCTTGGTTAGGTGTCCCATTTAGGGTAAACGATCGCCATAGCGGTGTTATAGTAGTGCAAAGTTACGATAAAGCGCTACATTACAGTCAACACGATAATGCGCTGCTGACCTATGTTAGCCGACAAATAAGTATGGCGATTGATCGCCAATTAGCTCGCCAAGAACTAGAGCACCGCGCCCTGCACGATGACCTCACTGGCCTAGCTAATCGCTCATTACTTATTGAGCGAATTAAGCATGCTATTTTACGCCTTGCAAGAGCAAAAAAAGGCACTAGCCACGCCTTACTCTATTTAGATTTTGATCGTTTTAAAAGTATTAATGATTCACTTGGTCATGAAGTTGGTGATCACTTTTTAATAAAAATATGCCAATTAATTAAAGGCACGGTGCGCAATACCGACACATTTTCACGTTTAGGTGGCGATGAGTTTGCTATTTTTATGGAAAACATCACTCACCGCAATCAGGTAACGGATGCGCTCAAACGCATACAACTTGCCCTTTCAAAGCCAATTAATATTGACGGCCACCTATTACAAGCATCTACAAGTATTGGCGTAGCATTAAGTGATAACGAAAACGACAAAGCCTATATTTTATTGCAACAAGCTGATGCAGCTATGTACGAAGCTAAATCGACAGGACGCGGACAAGTTAAGCTATTTAATAATATTATGCGCAAAAAGCTTAAAACACATGCCGATATTGAAAACGACTTACAACACGGTATAGAGCACAATGAGTTTGAGCTGTATTTTCAGCCTATATTTACCATTGCAACATGTGAAGTAATCGGTTTTGAAGCACTTGTTCGTTGGCATCATCCCAGTAAAGGGTTTGTACCGCCAAATGACTTTATCCCAATTGCTGAAAAAACCGGGCAAATAATTAATTTAGACTTACATTTATTAGATTTAGCCGCACAACAAATTAGCACTTGGCATCAACAAGGACACCGGTTTTTAAAAGTCACCGTTAATGTATCGTCTCGTCACTTTGCCAGTTTAGATTTTGTGGCACAAATTCACGCTATTTATAATAAATATCAGCTCCCACTGGGATCTTTGTGTTTAGAAATTACTGAATCGGGGTTAATCGAAAATTTAGACTTAGCTACGCAAATAATTGAAGGCTTATCGCCATTAAAAGTAAAGCTTTGCCTTGATGACTTTGGTACAGGTTACTCAGCGCTTGGTTACTTACATCAGCTACCTATTCATATTTTAAAAATAGATAAGAGCTTTATTGATCACTTACATGACTCAGCCAACCCACTCGTTGATGCTATTTTGTCGCTAGCAATATCACTTAATCTTGCAGTGGTTGCTGAGGGGATTGAAACTGCTGAGCAACTCGCTATTTTACAAACTACGCAGTGCAATTACGGGCAAGGCTATTTAAAATCAAAACCGGTAACAGCCCAAGAAGCTATTTTACTAATCGGCGCCCCACTATAATAAAAAAGCCAGCTAATTATTGCTGGCTTATTTTTACGATTATTTTTATATAAGTAATATACGTAAGCTACATTTTTAAGGTGTAGATCTAACCTTTAGCTCTTCACGCAGCTCTTTGGTTGTTTTAACCATGTTGGTAAGTGCTTGTCCCATGATCTGGTTTTAAACCACAATCTGGATTTATCCACAAACGCGCAACCGGTGCTTTAGCTGCTTTGTGAATAATTGCTTTTTATCCATGCAATACTGGGCATCTTAGCTGTATTAATATCCTAATACACTTGGTCAGTGTCATTCGGGTAATCAACATTTCAAACCTTTGTAATAAATCCATGCTCGCCCACAATATTTTTAGTAATCACACCAAAACCCAACATGAGCTAAACTCATGCAAAACCCATCAAATCTATTTTAAAATGACTTTCATGATTAAAAAACTTAATGTTAAGCATAGAGGTTACTAATAAAACACAATTAACAGCCTTCTAGACGTTGAAACGTTTTTTGTAAAAGCGTAATATGTGCTTACTCTGAGTTAAACTCACCTTTTTCATGAGAATTTTTAAAGATGATTGGTCTTAAACACTTAAAAACCATTGCTACCTTAAAAGAAACGGGATCTTTGGTTAATACCGCACGTGAGTTATTTTTAACGCAATCGGCTTTATCACATCAAATCAAAGATTTAGAGAACAAATTAGACTGCCAATTGTTCGAGAGAAAAACCCAACCAGTACGATTTACCCCCCAAGGTATGCTATTACTTGAATTAGCCCACGAAATATTACCAAAAGTAGAAGCAACCAAGTGCCGCTTAAAAGAAAGTTTAAACCAGCCTATTTCACAAATGCGCTTAAGTGTTGAGTGCCATGCGTGCTTTCATTGGTTATTGCCAACAATTAAAGAATTTAATAANTTTTGGCCNGATATAAAAATTGATTACGAACGCGGTTTTAGCTACGACGCCATCCCTGATTTATTAAGTGATGAACTNGACCTAGTGCTCACCTCAGATATACGCGAACCCGACCAGCTAGAATACGCCCATTTATTCGACTTTAAATTAAAGCTCATTGTTGCCCCCGACCATGATCTTGCTAAAAAAGCCTATGTAACTGCGCTTGATTTAAAAAACGAAACTATTATTTCCTACCCTATTCCGCGCGAACGCCAAGATATTTTTAAACACTTTATTCAAAATGCCCGTTTTGATGGCACACTTAAAACAGTTGACCAGGGATTACTTATTTTTCAACTCGTTAGTGCGGGCATGGGCGTGGCTGCATTACCCGACTGGCTGGTTACACCTTACGAAAGCCAAGGATTAATTAAGTCAATTCCGCTAGGAGCATTAGGCTTAACTCGCCCTATGTATTTAGCGATGAAAAAAGAAATGAAAGACAACCCTGTTTATCGTCACTTTTTAAATACCTGTAAGTTAAATAACGGTCGATAAACATCTTACACATGAGTAATATAAAGCTAACTTAGCTTTTTATATTACTCATTATGTTTGCCATTAAAAAATTATTGGGTGGTTTATTAATGCCACTGCCTTTATTGGGTCTATTTGCCCTTATTATGCTACTTTTGGCATTTAGAGGTAAAAGATCTGCTTTATTTTTATCTTTTATAAGCTTAGCGGCGCTGCTTTTAGTCAGCACACCGCTGGTTGCTAACCTAATTATAAAAAATAACGAGTCACCCGCACTGGCATTTAATTCATTAAAACAGCCAAAAATTGACAAAATAGTCGTACTCGGTTGCGACATTAACCCCAACACGGCTTTAAGTGCTAATAACCAACTTGGCAACTGCGCACTTACTCGTTTAGTCGAAGGCATAAAGCTAGCCAAACTCTACCCAAATGCACAACTTATTGTATCGGGCGGCGGATACCAAAAAGTCACTAATAGTAGCTTAATGTATAACACAGCAATAAATTTAGGCATTAATAAAAATCGCTTAGTGCAAAATCCAGCGGCTATGGATACCCCAGCCGAAGCAAGATTATTAGCCCCCACATTAGTTGACTACAAAGTGGCATTGGTTACTTCAGTTTTACATATGCCGCGCGCAAAAGATTTATTTAACGCCCAAGGTGTTGAGGTAATAACAGCGGCAACTGATTATCATAACTTTGCTGTATTACCTTGGCACAAACAACTCGTACCAAATGCCCAAGCTTTGCATGTAGTAACACAATACAGCCATGAGGTAGTGGGTAAAGCGTGGATCAGCATGCGCCGTTGGATAGACCCAGAAGCACTTTAACGTAAGTTCAACACAGTAAATTACAAATAGTGTATTAAACCGGATTACTTAAATAGGTGTCCGGTTTTGTTAATTTATAACACTTTTGCCAATGCGCCACATAACATCCCACAAAGTTACACGTGTTAGTGCACTTACCAAAGACAGCTTTGATTACTTTGTTAAGCAACAAGCAGTGACTTTCCATCGCGCTTAGAGTCAAATTCCAAATGCTAAAGCAGATACATAGGGAGCTCACTTTAGGCCATTTTGCTGCATGAACAAGCTATAACTATAACCATCATCATCCGGCACTAGAGGGAGTAATATTAGTTACACTACCTTTCAATTGGCCACTTCACTTTAACTGTATAGATTTTATTTTCTTAGTATCAATAAGTTTTTCTAAAACACTTTACTTAAAGTTTTTTTCGCAAAAAATGAGATAATAATACCCGGAATAGATAAAGCAACGGCAAAGTACACCAAGCTCATAGGTGAATAAATCCCCAGCAGCAGCCCAGCAACAGAAGATGCGATCATAACGGATAAATTAAATACCGAGGACTGAACTGAAGTAGCAACATCTTTAGCATTTTTTACCTGCCTGCTAACGGCGGCCTGCATTAAAGTGACTAAGGGACCAAATGAAAGACCCCAGATAAAAAAAGCAAAATGCCCTACACCTTTTACTTTGCCAAACATTAGTAATGTGAGCATAGAAACAATAAGTAATGCAAACATGGTTATTGTTAATAGCCGCAGGTATTTATCGATAAGTTTTATAGCTAAAAAAACAGAAATCATCGAACCTATACCAAAAAACAATAAAGCACTTTCAATCCCACCAGCTAAACCAATTTCCTCAACCAGGCTTGTAATGTAAACATAGGCACCATAATGTGCGGTTACACCAAGCAAGGTAAGCACAAGAATAACTAGTACAGCTGGATTTGTTAATACCGCAAAAGGTGAGGAGCTTTTGCTCAGCTTTTCACCGGGCGCAGAAGGCAATGCAAAAAAGCTAATAATGGCAATAGCAATAATAACCAGCCCAAAGCCAATAAACTCACTTCGCCAGCCATATTCATTGCCAATAGTGGTCATTATGGGCATACCAAGACTAATTCCCAGCGTGGTGCCTGCCATAATAACCGCAATAGCCTTGCCATGATGTTCCTCATCTACCAGTCGCATACCGTAAGCTGCAATCATTGGCCACATCACACCTGCACAAATGCCTCCGATAATTCTAAGAAAAATAATAACGTTATAATTATCAATCAGCCCAACCACAATGTTTGAAACGGCAAAGCCACTCAACAAAATCAGCAGTAAGTGCTTGCGATTAAATTGCATCGTCATTGAAATGAGCGGAATTGCAAATATCGCTGAAGCAATGGCGTAGTAGCCCACCAAATTACCTGTTTGCATCTCACTAATATTGAGATCGGCCATCATTAAAGGCATAACACCTGAGGGCATCAGCTCCGATAATATCCCTACAAAGGTCACTGACGACATCAAGATCATAATCAGCCATGGGAAAAAGCTAGCGGTTTTTTGAGGAGTATTTTCAGTGTTCATAATTTTTATCGGTTCTTAACTTTTTAAATTTATTGGCTTAGATGCTGCCAGATTAAGTGTGTGGTGAAAACAGCTGTTGTTCCTATAGTCTATTGTTAAGTACAAACTATTTGGTTGTGCTGTTGAGTTGCAGTAAATCCCATTTATTACTATATAGGTCTTGAAAAAACACTACTGTGCCATACTCTTCAACTCGTGGCTCTTCATTAAATACAACATCATTTGCTTTCATTAGCTCATAGTCTCACCAGAAATCGTTGATCTGTAAAAGTAAGAAAACACGTCCACCGGTTTGGTTACCAACAGCTTGTGTCTGCTCGTTTGTGCTCCTAGTAAATTCGTACCATTAGAATAGGGAAGATAAACCTAAACTCAGCGCTTCCCGCCACCTAAATCAGTATCTTCGAGGAGTGTAAATTGAAGTTTTTTAGTATAAAACGCGATAGCACCATCGTAGTTTTTAACGATTAGAGCTACATTTTTAATGTGCGGTTGAACTGATTTAGACATGGTAATTTCCGGATATGTGCAGCTTTACTAACTACGCTGCAATTACAAACCTTAAAATAGGTGTTTTTTATTTTCCGTGATGGAAACTACCACCTCTGATACTATTGTTATACGCTACGTGGAGCAAACATTATTATAGCCATACCTACAAGTGCTACACCAGACCCCACAAGATCCCATGTAGTTGGACGAATACCATCAACAGCCCACAACCACAAAATAGCCATGAAAATATACACGCCACCATAAGCAGCATAAACCCTACCTGCAGCGGCTGGATGCAACGACAATAACCAAGCAAATATAGCCAGGCTTAGGGCTGCAGGAACCAGTAACCAAACCGATTTCCCCTCACGCAACCAAAGGTATGGTAAATAACAGCCAATAATTTCTGCCAAAGCCGTAATTAAAAAAAGACCAAATATTTTCATTTCGCTCAAAAGTGACTCCTCTCATTACTTATATTCGAGGCTCTGAAGTTTCTAGTTATAGAAAAACGGCTTCAAGCATTCCTCAAAAACGCGATCACGACTTAAATCTAAAGCAGCTCATAAATATAAAATAGCCTCATAGGTTAGTAGCTTAAGATTTATAGCTTAAGCTTTACCTGTCACTTTGTATTTAGTAAAAACCACCCAGCCGCAACCTTCACTAATACATGTATTAATATGGTTTTTTGTATTGTTTACCAAAGCCATGAGAGCTAATGATGATTTTATATTTATTGCATTTTTAACTATTTATACTGGGTTATCTATGTCAATAAATGTGACGTCAAAACCATGCTCTTGAGCGAGTAGCTCACCTAATGCTTTAATGCCGTAGCGCTCTGTGGCGTGGTGCCCTGCGGCAAAAAAATCAATATTTTGCTCGCGCGAGCTATGAATAGTTTGCTCCGAGGCTTCGCCAGTTAAGTAGGCGTCAAGGCCTTGCTCTGCAGCTAGGTCAATGTAACCTTGCCCGCCACCGGTGCATAACCCAATTGTCTCTATTTTATCGGTTCGTACTAAACTGCTCAGTGGTGATCTGTTTAACACTTGAGCTATTTTATTGGCAAACTCTTCACCCGTTAACGGTGTTTTTAAACGCCCTTTCATTGCTACGCTGTTTGCAACAGGCTCTAAACCCGCTTCAATTTCAATATCTAGCAACAGTGCTAATTGTGCGTTATTACCAAGTACCGGATGTATATCGAGCGGTAAATGATAAGCAAATAAGTTAATGTCATTTGCTAATAACGCACCAATGCGGCGTTTTTTCATACCTGTAATTGGTTGTGATTCGCCTTTCCAAAAATAACCATGGTGCACTAATATTGCATCAGCATTTTTTTCTATTGCAGCATCAATCAGTGCTTGGCTTGCAGTAACACCAGTAATTATGGTTTTAATTTCATTTTTGCCTTCAATTTGTAGGCCATTTGGGCAAAAATCATTAATTGTGTGGGGTTTTAAAATGTCATTTAACAGCTGGTTAAATTCTCGACGTTGCATACAAGCTACCTTACTTAACACTGAATTTTGTGCAAATTTTGGCTGTTTATGAGCTAAAATGGAAGGAAAATCGCAAAAAATTGAAAAACACTTTTAAAATAGGTATAAATAGGACTTCTTTATCTGTGTTAACAACGTATAGGGTCTCTAATGAGCAAACTAGACAAAACAGCAGTGTTATCTGCCTTTGAATCAGCGTATGAAGCTGCCAACGGTAAAAAACCTGAAATCACTACAAAACCAGGCTGGTACAGCATCGATGGCGGCAAAAACTTACGCCTAGCTGATGTAGCAGAGTTAACTAAAAAGTTAACTTCTGGCAAAACTGCTAAAACGAAAAAAACTAAAGTGGCTGCACCTGCTAAAGCACAGAAAAAAGCACCATTTACTGTTGTTACCGAAAATGAAGACGGTTACACAGCTGAAGAGTTTTGGATTGTAGAATTAGCGCGTAAAGAGCACGACTGTCGTTTACCGCGCGGTGTTGTTTAACAACCTAATTTGATTTTAAAATAAACCGCGTTAAGCGGTTTTTTTATGCCTATAAAAAAGCGGCTAACTTAAAACTAAGTTAGCCGCTTTTAAATGTGTTATGGGTTATTTAAACTCTAACTTTAAATGCTATTTGTTGTTTTCAAAATAAAGTGGTTTACGCTGCTTTTTACCCACTTCAACCATAGTTGCGGCATTAAATAAGC